>Ga0098055_1000863_pt1 | contig 17192 bp, 14 predicted proteins | sample 17_taG_FD_75107 | JGI IMG/M metagenome (GOLD analysis project Ga0098055, IMG submission 75107) | Marine viral communities from the Subarctic Pacific Ocean - 17_ETSP_OMZ_AT15314 metaG | ecosystem: Environmental > Aquatic > Marine > Oceanic | place: Pacific Ocean | collected 2015-01-18 | reverse complement strand
GGTGTGGCACATGCAATAGACGGCTCACACTCACACAACCTAAACACATTTACAAAACGCTACATACAAGCAACAGCACCGGGTGAACGTGTTGAAAACGGCTGGCATATGGCTGTACCAGATGATATGGTAGAAGGCGGCAAGTATCGTGTTAGCATGACTGGTGAGTTTGAATGTGTACACTTGATATTCAAAACATACAAAAAGCAAGAGTTTGCCAACATCTATTTAAAAGTTGAACCACGCTAACACTTGACAATATAAATAATCTATATTATAATACTAATAAGGACTTAGCGTCAACCCTTCTAACTCTGCCGCTTTACAAGGAGAAACTAATGGCTTATTACAGCACAAAAACATACGGACACAACATCGGACTATCAGCGGTGTTCCGTCAGCCACACGCAGATCATTCACACTGCAAATTTTTACACGGATATAGTTTAGGATTTAAGTTTACATTTGGATGTAGTGAACTAGATAATAAAAACTGGGCAGTTGACTTTGGTGGACTAAAGCCACTGAAGAAATGGCTAGAAGATAACTTTGATCACAAGACAGTCATTGACAGAGAAGATCCGTTCTTGTACAAGTTTGCAGAACTAGAGAACATGGGTCTAGCAGAGATCACAGTAATGGATGGTGTTGGTGCAGAGAAGTTTGCTTATCATGCCTGGAAGTTTGCTGATAACCTAGTGCGTGAAATGTCAGATGGACGTTGCTGGTGTGTGAGTGCAGAATGTATGGAGCATGGAGCAAATAGTGCAATCTACCAAGCAGTGGACTGAAACCAAAGCAGAACGTAAAGCAAGAAAGGCTCGCTATAAAGCGGGCCTTGTTGAACAACAGCCTGAACCTATTTTAAAAACTGTAATGCAATCCAAGAACTATGTTGCATGTTTGAAATGGGGAGACAAATACAATGCTGACTATGTAAACAAGCTATACAATATGGTAGATAGAAACATTACTATTGATTATGAGTTTGTATGCTTTACAGAAAATACAACAGGATTAAATAAAAATATCAAAACCTATCCACTACCAAAAATAAAAGCTGATGGCTGGTGGTATAAACCTATGTTTGTTGGCGCTGACTTGCCAATAAAAGGAACACTACTATTTTTAGATTTAGACGTTGTGGTTTTTAAAAATATTGACAAGTTGTTTGCATACAATCCTAATAGATTTTGTATTATACGTGACTTCAATCGCAGTCAACGTAAGGATTGGAATCGCATGAACAGCAGTGTGTTTAGAATAAACATTGGAGCATACGATAACATTTGGCAACAGTTTAAACAAAATCCACCTGTACACATGCAAAGAATGCGTGGAGATCAAGATTGGATGTTCAAGCACATTACAAATCATCAGTTTTGGCCAGATGAATGGATAATGAGTTACAAATGGGAAATGAGAGACAGAAGAGATCTTAAACTTGATCCTGTAAGAAAACGTAACTTTGTAATTGATGCACCACCAAAAATAGATCCTAATACGTGCATTGCTGTATTTCACGGAGAACCAAATCCAGCAGATGCAAATGACAGTTGGGTAAAGGAACATTGGCAATGACAACAACTAACATTTATGTAGTACATACCTACAATAAAACTATACAACAATCAAACTATAGATATCACGGAGTGTATAGCAGTAAAGAACTTGCTGATGCTGCGGGTAAAGAATACTGTGAAACATGGGGTGAAGATACACTATGTCATACAGTAAATATAAGTGCATTGGACGATATCATCAACGGTGTACACAAGAGTGAGCTTAGTGGTTGACAAATCACCTAACATCTAGTAGTATAATACTATGATTAGAACTTATATGATGTATGCAGGTCTTACTTTTCTCGGCTACGAGTACGGCGAGACCGAAGAAGCAGTGGTTTTTAGGACAGTGGGCAAGTTTGGTCCTCCTCAAAACTGGAACGAAAAAGAATACAAGGCAAAACTTATTAAAGTGCCAGAACTGGAAAAGGTATGAACGATCTGAAATTTACAACATGCGGTGACTACCTTGCTGATCAGCAAGTGACCAAGCGCATTGGCTTTGCCTGTAAATATCTACACTACAAACAGAATCAACCCAAGAAACTACTAGAAGAAATACAGCGTCCGCTTACTGAACGCAGTACTACAGTAGCATGGCTAAATAGACAAACAAGAGATGTTGCAGAAGAACGCATGTGGGACATTATGGTACACAATGCAGCGGCAGCTAAGAGGTTAGTCGAGTATGTGGGAAGTCTTCCGCCTGAGCTTAGAATGGTCCGACTTGGTAGTAATCAGCTTCCTTGTGCTACCCAGCATGAGTGGATGTATTTTTGGTCTCGCCCTGATGTATTGGCGTACTGTGAGAAACACTACGCACAAGTCGGTGAAGCAGCCAGACGCTTGGATGTTAGGCTCTCAATGCACCCAGGACAGTTCTGCGTACTTGCAAGCGACAACGACGAAATTGTAGAACGGAGCATAGAAGAATTTGAATATCACGCCAATCTCATACGGTGGATGGGCTACGGCAAGTCATTCCAAGACTTCAAGTGCAACGTCCACATCTCAGGTCGCAAAGGTCCAGCCGGTATCCGCGACTCGCTTAAACGTCTCTCGCCAGAAGCAAGAAACACTATTACAATCGAAAACGACGAAAACAAATGGGGTCTCGAACACACGCTTGAGCTTGCAGACGATCTCGCTTTGGTGCTAGACATACATCACCATTGGTGCAATACTAGAGGAGAATACATTCAACCCGATGACGACAGAATTAACCGTATTATTGACAGCTGGCGTGGTGTTAGGCCTGCTATGCATTATAGTGTTAGCAGAGAAGATATTCTTACCGGTCACTCAGAAACAGAAAAACCGGACTTTGCGGCGCTTGAAGAACAAGGATTCAAAAAAGGCAAACTAAGAGCACACAGCGATTACTGCTGGAACAGTGCAGTCAACGAGTGGGCCTTGTCGCATTGGCAGTGGGCAGACATTATGGTAGAAGCTAAGATGAAGAACCTTGCTAGTGGACAACTGTACAGCATGACTGAAGAGTCAAAACAAATGGCAGCATAAATACAGCATGGAGAACAACATGAGAAGCAACTTTATACAAACAATGTATGCACGTACACAAGTGCCAGCACAGACATTGGATAAAAACCCTAACAGAGTTTTAGGTGGCTTAAAAGGTGCAGGTGTAAATAGTTTTACCATGCTAGGCGAAGATGGTGTTGAAAAACAAATACCAACCCAGGCATATGTTTTTGCACTTGAAGAAAAGTTAAGTAGATTAGAACAACAACTAAAAGAACAAGATAAACGTATTAGGAGATTATCAAATGATCAAAAACTGGATAGAAACGCGGCTTCAGGAGCGGTCAACCGTTGACGGAGTACTAATGGTAGCAGCAGGTGCAGCTATTATTATTTTTTCACCATTAACAAAACTTATTGCCTATGGTGCTATTGCATACGGAGCATGGACTATTTGGCGCAAAGGCTAAAACTTGCAGCTATAGGATGTAGTTTTACAAATTATGTATGGCCTACTTATGCAGATATACTTCAAGCAGATAAGTTTGGAATAGCTGGCATTGGCAACGAGCGTATCTTTTACATACTACTCCATTTGTATAAAACACAACAGTTACATTGTTATGATGCAATCATTATTCAGTGGACAGGGCCTTTTAGATTTGACTATTTAAAAAAAGACGGCTGGACTCACAATGATGGCAGCATTGCTCATAGTGATCAAAACAAATATATTTGGAGAAAAATTAAAGACTGGTACAATGAAGATTTTGAAACTGAAAAAAGTGAAAACTATATTTTAGCAATAAAAGCAATATGTGATAAAATAGGAATAAAGCAATATCATATGTCCATGACTGATTTTGTAGACTATGTGGATCTACCTGAACTAAGTGATAATTTTAAAGGAAGGTATCAAATACAAAGTGCTAAATGGTCAACAAAACCATTTGAAGATGGACACCCTGATATTGTTTCTCATATCTCAATAGCAGAAAAAGCCGCAGAATATTTAGGATCTAGTGTTAATCCTATTATAACAAAAAAATGTAATAAATTTCACAAACTAATTTCAAAAGGAATGTCATTTGAAGATATAGAAAAGCATTATAATCTATATTTTTCCAATAGGAATATTACTGCTTGCTGACATTTTCCAAACTTGCTTTGCATTTACTCCACGTTGTTGTGCAAAACGTTTTGCATCACATTTTTCACAAACATGGAAATAGTTGTTGCTGAGTCTTTTTGGATCCATATGGCCTCGTTCTCTAGCAAACTCATCATTGCAGTTATCACAGCGTAGCAACACCATAGTTTTTTTGCGGTTGTATGTGTGTTGGTTACCAAGTTTACTACGGCGCATATGCCACGTATCAATTAAATATTCTTTTAGAAACATAAGTATATTTACCACTGATTTACATTAAGATTATAAAATACAACGATAAATATTAAAAAGGAACACTATGAGCATACTAACTTTAACCCCAGCAGCAGAGAAACAAATCGATCTTTTGAGTGAAGAAAACGATTGCTATGGCATTACGCTTAATATAAAAGGTGGCGGCTGTGCTGGATTTGAATACGAATGGGGTACGATTGCTAGTCCAGAAGACTTAGCAAAGGATGACGAAGTTGTAAAAACAACAAATGGGTGTGCATTTGTTGTAGGTGGGCACAGTTTAATGTTTCTAATAGGAACCGAAGTAGATTATGTAAAAAGTTTAGTTGGTGCTAACTTTGAAATAAACAATCCAAATGCACAGAGTTCATGCGGATGTGGCGTAAGCGTCAACTTCGATATGGATAATTTAGTACCACAGTTTTAAAGGATAAAGAAATGGCAAGACAAGAAGTTGATATTGGTATCGAGGGTAATGACGGCACAGGCGATAGCATCCGTGAAAGTTTTAAAAAAGTAAATACAAACTTTACTGAATTATATGCTGTATTTGGCCTTGGTGGCGCAATATCATTTAAAAATATTGACGATGTTCCTGATTCATATTTAGGAAACACTACTGCAATACCAGCAGTTAACAGCACAGAAACAGGATTAAACTTTTATAAGTTTGTTAGTGACACTGGCAACAATGGCGCAGTTAAAGCAGTTAATACAATCAATAATAGTGTTGTTGTTGAATTTGAAGACGTCGATCCTTCTACACCTAATCAAAGTGGCACAGTTAAAATCATTATCAACGATCCACATATTGAACGTGACCCTGATCCAACACTAAATGCTCCTTTAAATGCACAAGCGGTAACAGCGTACAGTAATGCTATCAATGCAAAACTAAGAAATACCGGAGCAGGTGATGATATTAACACACTTGTTACTGACTGGACAACAACACATCCTGGGTCAGCAGCTATTACTACTGATAATATTATTGTTAGTAAAGGATTTGCAGATGATACATATGTAAATCTAGCAGGAGACACTATGACTGGTGCGCTATCAGTTCCTGCAGGCGCGACCGGAGCACAAGTTCCTCGCACAGAAGAAGTAATAACTAGAGCAGGAAGTGAAACCAACAGACGTATGTTGGACACACTTTATTTGTCAGACCATCCAAATCCACTAGAAGGATTTGGCACACCAAATGGCAAAGACGATTTACAAGCTGTTACAAAACTTTATGTAGATACACAAGGGTATGCTAGTGCAACAAACATTTATGTTTCAACAGCAGGTGATGATGCACAAAAAGCAACACCAGCAGGTCAAGAAGGCAGATCACCTCAATATGCTTATAAAACTATCAATGCTGCTATGGTTAAGGCAGAAGAAATCATTGAAGCTACTCCGTTTGAGCCTGGACCTTATGTGCAACAAGTAACATACGACGACGGTACTGTTAATAGTATTATTGATAGTGTTACAGGGTATTCAAGTCCGTCAACAGCAGTAGCAGCCAGTGATTTAGCTGTGTCTAAAACAAATGAAATACAAGAGTTTGTACAAAGCTATATTGCTGTTAACTACACAGACTTGACATACGATATACAAATTTGTAAACGTGATGTAAAACTAATGATTGATTCTGTAAGACTAGATGTTAATGCAGGATTAACAGTAAACTATCTATCACGTTGGGCAGGACTTAGATATAATGCAAACCCAAGTGCAATAAAAGCACAAGTTGATCAAGGTGAAGCTACACGAGCATCGATTGCTGTAGTTAGAGCACAGTTGGTTAGTGCATTTAATGATGCTAATACAGCAACACCGGGTACAATTTCAGCAGGCGTTATTACTGCTTACACCGATCGCTTCAATGAGATTATTGATATTTTATCAGGCACTGACGTAGCACTTGCTGCTACAGGCGCAGGATACACATTAGCATTTACCAATGGTACAAATGCAGCAGTTGACCAAGGCGGCGAAGGCAACCCAGATCTTATCGAAGGTAAAATCATTGTAGGAAAACAATCAGGTGCAAAGGGTATTATCACTGATTATACTCGTAGTGCAAGTGTTACAACAGATAGTGTATTAGTCGACCTAGTTGAACCTATAGAATTTATTCCAGGTGAAGGTCTTGAATACGGTAATAGAACACGCAACAACCAAATCACTGTAAGAATCGAAAGCGGTATCTATCAAGAACACTTGCCTATCAAGTTACCTGAAAACGTAAGTATCAAAGGTGATGAGTTTAGAAGAGTTGTACTACGTCCGAAGCCGGGTGTCTCTCAGAGTAAATGGAATCAAACATATTTCTATAGAGACATTGTAACTGATGACCTTATATCAGCATATTCACCAGCTGCCACAGTAACAAATGTATCAGCAGCTGATGCTTCACGTACATTAGGAACATATCAAATTGATGCAGATGATTGGGGATCAAATGGCGCTGGTGTAAAAGCGACATTCCAAGTTATTGTTTTATCAGGCGGTAGCTGTACTGTAAGTATTACAAGTGGCGGAGATGGATTCATCATTGGCGAAACAATAACTATTAATGATAGTAAAATTGGCAACGGTGGCGGAGCAGATTTAACATTTGATATTGCAACCACGGGCGGCGGCTATCACTTTACACATCCAGTTAGCGGCAAACAAGGAAAATATGGATATCATTATGTGTCTGATCCTAGTAAAGTAGCAAACGTAGGAACTGATGCTACTGCTAATGATGGAAACTTTGTTGAAGCTGCAAGGTTAATAGAACTCAACAAAGCCTATCTAGTAGAAGAAACTATTGAGTTTGTTGATGCAAACTATCCAGTTCTAGTTTATGACGAAACCAAGTGTCGTAGAGATACTGGACTAATAGTTGACGGCATTGTAAAGGATTTACGAGTAGGCGGAAGAGAAAATACTCTTACAAATCAAGGAGCGTATTATGCAGGTGCAGTTGTTGGTCAAGAAGCAGAAACAGAAGCAGCAATAACAAACCTAAAAGCCATCATAACAAATATACTAGCTAATGATGCGACTGCTCCTTATGCAGGAACAGGAAGTGTTACTCAAATATTTGATGAAGATTACACAGCTGAGTCTGAATCAAACACACAAGCTAGTGCGCTAGTTGATTGCGTTGCATACTTTAATAATGTAAACTACAATCCTCCATTAAACAACAGCGAAATGGATGTACTACTATGTAACGATGGTACTATTGTAAGAAACATTACTGTACAAAGACAAGGTGGATTTATGATGGTACTTGATCCAGAAGGTCAAATACTAACACGTTCACCGTATTGTCAAACAGGATCAAGTTTTGCGCAATCAAAAGGTACAAATAGAAACTTTGCAGGTGGATTGTTTGTTGACGGATATGCAGGCAACATGCCTGCAACTATTGACACAGTAAATAATCCATTTAGTATTAATGTAAGTTCTCCTACAGACCAAGGATTGTTTGTAAGAAGACCACCTACACCGTTTCCGTTTTTTATTGATGGTTCAAGATACCAAGTTAATACAATCTCTGCATATGATAAAGCAGCCGGAACTGCTACATTTATACTAGACGAAACTAGTAACCCTAGTGATAGTACATCGAGAGATATTGATAATATTTCGCAGGCAACAACCGCAGTGCTGCGAACAACCACTGCACATCCATATTCAGATGCTGATCGTGTTACAATCAGTAATGTTAACGGCATGATACAGATTAACAGTGCTACGCTGTATGTTAAAACAACACTCAATCCAAATGAGGTTGAACTATACACGGATGTAGGATTAACAGCAGGTTATAACACAAGTGCATTTAGTGCATACACCGGCAGCGGACTTGCTCAAACATTTGTAGTTGGACGAGGATACATCGGCAGTACTGGCGTTGATATGTTTGTACAAAGTGGCGGCAACAGAAGTATGTTGGCAAACGACTTTACACAGATTAACGATTTAGGTTTTGGTGCTTTGTGTGTTAACAACGCACTAGCAGAACTTGTTAGTATGTTTACATACTATTGTCATACTGGATATCTTGCATTAGACGGATCTCAAATACGTAGTCTCGGCGGCAACAACAGTTATGGTATTTACGGACTAGTTTCAGCAGGTGCTGATCCAGACGAAGTTGCTACAGATGTTACACTAGCTTCCAACATGGTATTTCCTGGTAAAACATTTAGATCAGATACTATTTTAGATTTCTCAGCTGCTGTTCCGACATCAGGTAATATCAGTGCAGGACAAGCACTTACACAAGGGTTGATCAATGCTACCATTACTAATATTACACAAGCAAGTCCAGCAAGAGTGTCTGCAACTGGACATGGATTATCTGACGGTGATTTAGTTACAATCAACGATGTAGGTGGTATGACAGAGGTAAACGGCTTACAGTTTTATGTAAGTGTGTTTAATAATAATCAAGTTGACTTGTACACCGATGCTGGACTTAGTAGTGCATATGATTCGTCAACCAACACTGCATACACTAGCGGAGGAACAGCAACAAGAGCAGCAAATGCAACAGGTATTCTAAGTTTTACAGGCGAAGAAGACGGTAGCGGAAATCCTACTAGATTGTATGTGCATAGCACAACAGGAACATTCAATACAACAGCTACTATTACTTCACCTACAAGTACAAATGTTGGTGTTCCTGCAACAGTTACATCGCAGGACACTGATGCCCCTGAAGATTCGTTGTTTATGTATGTATACGATTTAAAAGAATATCCGCACAATGTAAGTGAAGTTGAAATCTTACACGATACTGGATTGTATCAACCTTACGAAATAACCAATGCTAGTGTTAGTGGATATGTATTAGGTAGTTATGATATTGATACCAGCAGTGCTGCGGGACTTACTGGTACATACACTGCCGATACTGCTATTTTTAAAGTTAAGAAAACAAGATCTAACAACTATAGTGTTGATATCACAAGCGGCGGCACGGGTGCAGGCGCTGCTGGAGAAACAATCATTATTCCAGGCACGTTACTTGGTGGAGCAACACCTGCTAATGATGCTACTATTACAACAACCGATGTTAATGGTGGAGTAATAGGTACAGTTAGTGTTGCAGGTACTCCAAGATTTGACGATAGTACTCCGGTACACGATGGTCAAGTATGGAAGTTGAATTTTGGTACTGGACTTGAAGGAACAGCATCAAACGGTTTACAAGAGAATACCGACCACGATACTAAACTTGTAATACGACATAAACAAAACTTCTTGCTTGACGACTTTGGTACAGAAGAACTGCCAACTCGTCCGAGTACAGCATTTACGTTTATAAATGATACTACAGAATATGTATATCGTACTATTTTGTTTGGAAATCAAATCACAGATGGAGTTACTACAGGTGCTAATCAGCGTATGGTAACATTTGATGCTAACTTTAGATACACTGATTTAACTACTGACCAAGATATAATAACTGTTACTGAAAGTTTCTTTGATGCTAATAGTACTGTAGATTCAAACTACACAGATATTGTACTTGCAGCTACACCAAGTGCAACTGTTACAATGGGTGCCACTGCTGCTACTACAAGCACAGACGGTAGTAGATTTATTGTTATAGGACAACTAGACGAAGTTGAAAGAACACGTTTAGCAAACGCTGATATGATCTTTACATGGGGAGGCAAAACTTATCAAATAGATGCTTACTCAGAATATGCTTACACAGGTGGTAGTGGTACAGATCAAGTTGCTGTAATAAAGATTTCAGATATTGCTAACACAGACGTTCACTGGCCTTTATTAAATGATGGTCTTGCTAAAACATTAGTTAATGGTGGCGGTATAACACTAAAAGCAGGACTTGCATCGGATGAAGATGCAGAGATTACTGTTAATATTAGTACCAACCGAGCAACAGGACATGATATGTTGGATATTGGTACTGGCGGATTTAACACCAGTAACTATCCAGAACGTATTTACGGATCACCATTTGGCTTTGCTCCGGTATCAGCTGGAGATGCAATCGATAGTACTGGTAATGCAAGTGCAGCACAAGTACAAGAACGTAACAAAGGACGTGTGTTTGCTACACTTACAGACCAAGATGGTTTCTTCCGTGTTGGTAGATTCTTTACAGTTGATCAGGGTACAGGTAGTGTCACATTCAACGCTGCACTTGTTCTAACAAACATTGACGGTATTGGATTTAAACGTGGTGTGCGTGTAAACGAGTTTTCAAACGATGATACATTTACAGATGCCAAAGGTGATGCAGTACCAACACAGACTGCAACAGAAGGTTATATAGATCAGCGTCTAGGATTTGATAGAGAAGGCGCTACAGGCGGCAATGTAATCGGACCTGGTGTAATGAGTTTAGGTGGACCAGGGTTTGACGACACTCCGATGAATAGCGATATGAACTTGGGTAGTAACCGTGTTACTAACCTAGGAACACCAACTGCTTCAAGTGATGCTGTAACAAAACAGTATGTAGATCAAAAAACAGATCAACTTAATGATATTGGTGACGTAACTATTACAGGAACGGGCGCACCGATTACTAGTAACATTCTAGCATTTGTTGGAACTAACCAACAAAGTGTAAATGTTGAAGTAACTGGCGATATTGGCCTTACATATACAAGTGGCAACACTATTGTAGCAAGCATTGCAACAGGTGTTATTGTTAACAACGATATTAATGCTAGTGCTGCAATAGCACAAAGCAAGTTGGATATGAACGCTGCAACTACTAGAGCAAATGCAACAGGTATTACACAAGCAGACTTAGGTTTAGTAAGTGTTAACAGTGCCGAGTTTGATGCAACTGATGGTTGGATTGAACTGTCAACTGGAGGCATTGCTAATAATAAACTAACAAACAGTAGTGTAACTATTGGCAGTACAAGTATTGCCCTTGGCGCAACATCAACAAGTTTAGCAGGTTTGACAGGTCTTGCATTTAGTAGTGGTACTATAAGTGGCACAGTTGGTATAGACATCACAGGTAGTATTACACACACAGGTAATATTGTAGGTCCAGCAAACAGCGGAGCAGATAATGGTGTGAGTATTGGTAGTAGTACAAATAGATACAACACTGTTTGGGCAACAACATTTAATGGAGAAGCAACAGCAGCATTATATGCTGACCTTGCAGAGAACTATTTGGGTGATGCAGACTACGAGCCAGGAACAGTACTAGTATTTGGCGGTGACGAAGAAGTTACCGAATGTACAGCAAAAGGTCAAACAAGTGCAGCAGGTGTTGTAACAACAAATCCAGCACACTTGATGAACAGTGCGCTACAAGGAGATCATGTAGTAGGACTAGCATTACAAGGTAGAGTACCTTGTAAAGTTATTGGTAAGGTTGCCAAAGGTGACATGCTTGTTACAAGTGCTGTACCAGGTTATGCTATTGTTAATAATACACCAGGTGTCGGACAAGTTATTGGTAAAGCAGTTGGAACCAAAGATGACAGCGAACGTGGTATTGTTGAAGTAGTAGTAGGGAGAGTATAATGGCACAAAAAATAATAAATGTAGGTACAGGTGCAAACAGCGGAGGGGGGGATCCTCTCCGCAATGCTATGGTTAAAATCAATGAAAACTTTACAGAACTGTATGCAGATATAACAGCACTTGAAGATGGCGATATTACAACTGATATCAAAGGTAGTGTGTTTGCAGATGATAGCACACTATTGGTAGATGCTGTAAATGGTGTTATTCCAGGATACATAAGTTTAGCAACACTACAAACTGAAGTAGCAGCAAGTGCAGATTTTACTGACTTCCAAGCAAGAATAGCAGCATTGTAAACATACGATAAATATTAAAAAGAACAGGACGTAATAATGGCAAATAGATTTCCACTAGTAGTAGATACAAATGACGGCAACAGACTAAAAGAAATACCAAGCGGTGATAGCCTGGATTTCTCAAGTGTAGGTATTGCCAACCTAACTAGTCTAAGTGTTAGCGGAGAATTAAGCAGCAGTACATTGGCTACTACTGGAAACGCTTCAATAGGTGGTACATTAAATGTAACTGGTGCTAGTACAATAAGCACATTGACAGCAACCACAATGACAGCAACTTCGCTGACACTTAATGGAAATCTTGTTGTCCCACAAATACAAAGTGATTGGACGGAAACAGATACAAACAGTGCTGCATTTATTCTCAACAAACCTAACTTGAATCAAATCAATAATCTTGATGACATTGGCGATGTCAACGTTGCTGATGCTGTTTTAAATGAAGTACTGACATATGATGGATTTACTTGGCAGTCTTCTCCAGCAGCAGGTGGTATTGACTTAACTGATTTTAGTGTTGTAACCAACCCAGCAAGTGGACAGGGTAGTTTGCAATATGATAATGAAGGTGTGTTTACATTTACTCCACCTAATGCATTAACCTCAGGTTCTAATATCAGTGAGCTAGTCAACGATGAAGACTTTACAACTCTTGCTGTGATTGATGCAAACAACTATCTACAACAAGGAGATATTATTGGTAGTGGAAGAATTACAGCAACAGCAGCGACAGGACAAGTTACATTATCATTTGATGCTACTGGCTTACTAAGTGCAGAAGTTGATACACTTGAAACTGTTACCGGACGAGGCGCAACTAGTAGTGTTGCAATCGAAGCAGATGCATTTAATCAAGCACCTACAAGTACAAACACAAATACACTAAAAGATGTAAGCATAGAAACACTTGATATTTTAACAAGCATTACAAGTACTAACGGCAACTTTAGCACTGGCGGAAATATAAGTGCAACCACAGGAACTATCTCTGCACAAACATTGACCGCTTCAAATACAGTAAACGCACAAACTGTTGCAGGAGTTAGCTCTATAACAAATACTTCTACAATCTCTGTAGATCCTGGAACAAACAATGCTCTTAAGGTTGACAGTGGAAGATTAGAATTACTAGCAATCACATTGCCACCAACATCGCCTGTAGCAGGACAACTATTCTATGATGGCGGAGCGTTCTACGGATATGTAGGTGATAACGGTAGTGGTAGTGCTGGACCAGTAACATTTCCAGCATTTTACTCAACACTTGGATTACAACTTCCTGCATTTGAAAATGCTGATTTACCATCGGCTGCTGAAGGATCTAATGAAGGAATGATAGCATGGGACATGACTGCTGGTTCGGTTGTAGTATTTGATGGATCGAGTTGGTCAAACGTATAATACTAGTTTCTGATAAATATGTATAACAGGAGACTAACATGGCAATTCAAGATATTAACGTAGGATTACTTGCTAACGACGGAACGGGCGATGATTTACGAGAAGCATTTATCAAAGTAAATCAAAACTTTGACGAACTAGATTTAACAGTTGCAGGCTTTACAGAAATCACAGCAGAGAACATAGGCGAAGCAGGTTACGGAATATTTGCACAGCAATCTTCAAATACATTTCAGTTTAGAAAACTATTAGTTGATCCATTGTATTCAGATACAATGAGTATACGTATTAGCGATGACGGCAACAATGTTTATCTTGCTAGTTCAACTGGGTATACTAGAATAACCGATGGAACCACAAGTGCTGTTGTATCTCCGACAACTTTTATTACAGTCAACGGTACTGGCGCTGCACAAGCAACAGTAGCAGGCGGCGTTGCTCCTAGTATAACAATAGACAGTTTGCTTTCAAGGGAAACTGCTCCTACATTGAGTACAACACTAGATGCTAATAATAATGCTATTACTAATATTACTTCTCTTAATGATATTACTATGGCAGAACTTGAACAAGCATTTGAATGGGACCTTGGAGATTTGACAAGAAATAGAACTAGTATTATTGATTTTATTTTGAAATCAATAGATGTTGACTTTGGAACAAATCAAGATGTATTTTCGCCTGCAGATGGCACTGCCGATTTTGGAAATAGTAACGCAACATTTGACGAAGCTTTGTAAGGGGATATAAATGTCATTACCAATCTGGACCAAACTATCAGGATCAGAACTTGCAAGTATACAAGAAAGAACTGATGTTAGTATTGCATTACCGCTAGAAGAAACAAGTGGTATAACAGTTAAACTAATATCTGGTGCTTTGCCAACTGGTCTTCGTATTAATGATTATCGTATAAAAGGTGTTGCAGTTGAAGTTAGTAAAACCACTGAGTTTGAGTTTGTTTTAAGAGCAACTAGTAATGACGGCATTGCTGATAGAACTTATAAAATCGTAGTTGAAGGCGAAGATGCTCCTGTATGGCAAACTCCTGAAGGAGAACTAGGATTAACTAGAAGTTTTAGAAATCAATACTGGGTTGATACTCTTAATACCAAATGGGGAATATATGAATCAAATGCTAGTAGTTGGTTATTAGTCGATGTTGATGTATATGAAACTATTCCAAGTAGAGAAACTGGCAGCAGTGGCGACTATGCTTATGTAAGTAGTCTAAAACAGTTTTGGTATAAAGTTGATACACGCTGGTATAGAATAAACACAACACAGATACAAGGCATACTAGGTAATGATAAAACATTGGTTTTATCGGATACTGTTCCAAATCCAAACATAGACGACTTTTGGTTGAATACCAACAAAAGCAACAACGGATTGGATTTAATCTTAAAATATTGGGACGAATCTGCATTAGTATGGAGACCATTGGACTATGTTGTAAGTAAAACTCCACCAATATCACCATTTGAAGATCAGATATGGGTGCATATTTTTGATGATACATTTGATTTTGAAATAAAAGTTTATAATGATAGCGAAAATATTTGGGAAATAGTTGACGCTGCTTATAGTACAACACCTCCAGATAGACTTAATATTGCTTATTTTATTTTAGATAGTAGTATAGTTGACTTTCAGTTAGAAGCAATAGATAGAGATTTAACAGCAGGACAAAGTTTAAGATATTTTGTTGCAGATGAAGATGGCGAGTTGCCACCAGGACTAAAACTATCTGAAGATGGAAAAATATCAGGTATTGTCGATCCGTTATTATCTTTAGATGTAGATGATGCAGCAGGATATGACGTCAACGAGTACGATAGTATACCATTAGACTTGTTTGTTGTAGACGACGACGGATACGATAGTTATTTTTATGATACTACATTTTATGGATTTAGTACACCAACAAGACGTCCTAAGAAACTAAATCGCAAGTATACATTTACTGTTACAGTTGAAGATGATACTAGCTTTAGTAAACGTGAGTTTAGTATTTTTGTTGTAGGAGATGACTTCCTACGTTCCGACAATACTATTATGAAAGCAGCAACAGGATTATTTACAGCAGACAACACATATCTACGTAAACCTATATGGCTAACTTCAGGAAACCTTGGCGTTAAAAGAGCAGAAAACTATGTTACTATTTTCTTAGACGTATACGATCCAAACTCTTTGCTAGGAGAAATAAGTTATAATCAACAACCATTCAACGATGACGGTACTCCAAGTGTGCTACCTCCAGGATTGGTTCTTGACGGAATAACAGGAGAGTTGGCAGGAACAGTGCCTTATCAGCCAGCTGTTAATAAAGAATACAAGTTTACTATTGAAGCATTACGACAAGAAGTTGACAGCAACGATGTAGTAGAAGTAAATGCCGGAGTGTATGAAGATACACTTACTGGCAACTCTCAAATAAAAATAAACAAACTGCCAATCAGTAGAGACGATGGTGTTGACGATTTACAAAGTCTTATAGAAGAAAACATAGTTATTGACAACCTAAGCTATACCATACGCAGTGTTAATGGAGAGAACTCCGAATACGATTTATTAAATCTTAGTAGACCTTTAGAACCAACATACAAAGCCAAGCGCATTAAAACTGCATACAATAATGCTATCGGACAGGATTATATATACATTCTCGATGATGGCGATAATAGAGTTGCTGCTTGGAAGAATAAAACACTAAACTATAGTACATCAGAAGTATATGTTTTAGTAGATAACGATAAACAAAATATTCCTGGAACAACTATTACACGCAAATGGCATACAATGATAAGATATACTATCGATGCTGGTGACAGTGCAGGATCATTGGATTTAGATTACAGTGTTGCTGATGTAGCAGACACAGGTGATTATGTAGCAGATTTTGAAACTTGGTTAGCAGGCAAAGGGATTGATACTACATACTTGTACAAAAGAGTAAGTGCAACATCTACACAACTAGTATTTGATATTCCAAGAAACTCTATTGTTGAAAATACTATTATGAATCAAAATCTATTTCATACAGATGATAGTGTATATGGAAACTTAGAAATCAATCGTGGACAACAGTTCTTCAAAGTATTTTTGGATAATACATTGCAACGTACATTTAATCTATCAAATATATTAGACGAACAATCCGGCCCGCAAATTACATTAGGAGTGTTCAAAGACACATTGATTACTAAGAAGATTGGTGTAACAAATGTTGACACAATAAGCACTATAAAAACATTTACTGTAAACATACTTGGCGAAGTTGATAGTACAGTAACTTGGATAACAGATCCAAACTTGGGTACTATTCCTGCTAATAGAACTAGTTACTTACAACTAGTAGCCAATACCACGTTAGTAGGTAGCAATCTAAGATATGATTTAGTTGGTGGTAAGTTGCCTAATGGATTGACACTAAAACGTGACGGCGAAATCGTTGGAAAACCTAATCAATATACTACAGGAACAACACTTGGACTAACTACTATT
>Ga0098055_1000862_pt1 | contig 17196 bp, 13 predicted proteins | sample 17_taG_FD_75107 | JGI IMG/M metagenome (GOLD analysis project Ga0098055, IMG submission 75107) | Marine viral communities from the Subarctic Pacific Ocean - 17_ETSP_OMZ_AT15314 metaG | ecosystem: Environmental > Aquatic > Marine > Oceanic | place: Pacific Ocean | collected 2015-01-18 | reverse complement strand
TTGGACCTTGACCACCACCAGAACCAGAACTACCCTGTGGACCAGTTGGACCTCTATTTCCTTTTGGACCTGCTGGACCTTGATTACCTTTTGGACCGGTTGCACCGTTTGGACCTAAAATACCCTTTGGACCCATTGGACCAGTTGGACCTCTATTACCTTTAGGGCCTTGAGCACCTTGTGGACCTAAATTACCTTTTGGACCCATTGGACCTGTTGGACCTCTATTACCTTTAGAGCCTGGACCACCTTGGTTACCTTTAGGGCCTGGACCACCAGTGTTACCTTTAGGACCTCTTGGACCTTGACCACCACCAGAACCAGAACTACCCTGTGGACCAGTTGGACCTTGATTACCTTTAGGGCCTGGACCGCCAGTGTTACCTTTTGGACCGGTTGCACCCGTTGGACCTAAATTACCCTTTGGACCCATTGGACCTGTCGGACCTCTATTACCTTTTGGACCTGTTGGACCAGTATTACCTTTTGGACCTGTTGGACCAGTATTACCTTTTGGACCAGTTGGACCTTGATTACCTTTAGGGCCTGGACCGCCAGTGTTACCTTTTGGACCGGTTGGACCAGTGTTACCTTTTGGACCTGTTGGACCGCCTGGACCTATTACACCTTTTGGACCTGTTGGACCAACTGGACCTAAAATACCTTTAGCACCTGTAGCACCTGTGCCACCTTGAGCACCGCCGCCACCTTGAGAACCTGTAACACCTTTTGGACCTGTTGCACCTTGTGCACCTTGATTACCTTTTGGACCTGTATTACCTTTAGCACCTTGGCCACCTTGACCACCTTTTGAACCAGTACCACCTTGAGCACCTTGTGGACCTATAGCACCAACACCACCTTGAGCACCTTGAGCTCCTTGAGCACCTTGAGCACCTCCGGGGCCTTGGGCACCTCTATCACCTATTGGACCTAATGGACCTGTAGCACCTTTTAAACCTACAATACCTTTAGGACCTGTTGGACCGATTGGACCATCAAGACCAATAATACCTTGGCCACCTTGACCACCTTTTTGACCTTTTTGTCCTTTAACACCTTGGCCACCTTGACCACCAGCTGCACCTCCTGGACCTCTATCACCTTGAGCACCTTGTGGACCGATTGGACCTCTATTACCTTTAGCACCTGTACCTCCTTGTCCACCAGTATTACCTTTAACACCTTTTTGACCTTTAGTACCTGGAACACCTTGAGAACCAGGACCACCTCTTTGACCTTTTTCACCTTGGACACTATTACCTTGTGGACCTCTATTTCCTTTTGGACCCATTGGACCTTGTGGACCTGTTTGTCCCTTTTGTCCTTTAGAACCTAATAGGCCTATAGCACCTTTTTGACCTTTTTCACCTTGAGCACCAGTTGCACCTTGAGATCCTTGACCACCTTGTGGGCCTAATCCACCCTTTTGACCTTTAGTACCTTGTGCACCTTGATTACCTTTTTGACCTTTAGTACCTGGAGTACCAGATGCACCTTGTCCACCTTGAGAACCTTGAGCACCTTTAGCACCTGGAGTACCATCAACACCAACTGGACCAGTAATACCTTTTGGACCTGTGTTACCTTTAGTACCTTGAGCACCACCGCCCCCTTGAGAACCTGTAGCACCTTTTTGACCTTGAGCACCTCGATCACCGCCGCCACCTTGAGCACCTTTTTGACCTTTAGTACCTTGTGCACCATTTATACCAATAATACCTTTTTGACCTTTATCACCTTGGCCACCTTGTGGACCTTTAGCACCAGTAATACCTTGGGAGCCTCCGCCACCTTGAGAGCCTTGAGCACCTTTTTGACCAGTATCACCTTGAGCACCTTGAGCACCTTGTTGACCTTGATCTCCTTGACCACCTTGTGCACCTTTAGGTCCTAAAATACCTTTTAAACCTTTTGCACCTGTATTACCTTTTGGGCCTCTATTACCTTGTGGACCTCTTTGTCCCTTTTGGCCTTGGTCACCTTGACCACCTTGACCACCTTGGTTACCTTTTTCACCTTGAGCACCGCCAGCACCAACTTCACCTTGTGGACCTAAAACACCTTTTTGACCTTTAGTACCCTGATTACCTTTTGGGCCTGTATTACCCTTTGGACCTAAAATACCTTGTGGACCTCTTTGTCCCTTTTGGCCTTGGTCACCTTGGTCACCTTGACCACCTTGATTACCTTTTTCACCTTGGCCACCTTGAGAGCCTCCGCCACCTTGAGAACCTTGTGCACCTTTTTGACCTTGTATACCTTGGTCACCTTTAGCACCGGCAGGACCTTGGTTACCCTTTGGACCTGTTGTACCTTTAGTACCTTTAGCACCTTGAGAGCCTCCGCCACCTTGAGAACCTTGTGCACCTTTTTGACCTTTTTGACCTTCAGAACCTTCTTCAGCCGGAGCAGCAGGAGTACCTTGGTTACCCTTTGCACCTCCTGCACCAGGAGTACCTTGGCCACCTTTTAAACCTTTTACACCTTGGTCACCTTGACCACCTTTTTGACCTTTATCACCTTGTGGACCTCCTGGGCCTATTTGCCCCTTTTGGCCTTTTGAGCCCTGAGCACCTTTAGGACCACCTGGTCCAGGAGAACCTGGAAGACCATCTATTCCATCAATACCTTGAGTACCTTTAGCACCAGGGTCACCTTGAGTACCACCGCCTCCTTGAGAACCTTGAGCCCCCTTTTCACCTCGTGCACCTTTTTGACCCTTTGCACCATCAAGAGGTGCGGCATTGTTCTCCCACTTTCCTGTGGTTGAGTTATATGCTAAGAAATCTCCGTTACTTAAACTGGAGAGTAGAAATTCTTGTATCTGTTTTAATTTTAGTCTAGACATTAAATACAGTTTGTATTTTTAATTATATGTTACGCGTTAATGTATATATCAGTTTTCTTTTAAGCTTGGTTCTAAAATAGGATTTTAAAAATAAAAATTTATCATGTTTTTTAATTGAACATTGATGTCATCTAAAACCATATCTGATTCTAAGCATTTATTAGCCGGCAAATCAGTTTCAAAAGCATTTACTTTAATTTTTCTATTATATATTTTATTGAAAAGTTTACACATTTCATATTTAGATATACAATTAGAGCTTAAAGTAGTCCTGGTATTATATTTACCCCAATTATCTATTAGCTCTTTACTAAAGATAGCCCAGTAATATGTTGTAATACCATTCCACATGTGGTTGGAATAACCATTAACTGTAGAACCATCTTTATTACTTAAAAACCAGTAAAGCATAGATGCATTCCCATTTAGCTCAGGGCCAATAATCGAAGCCTTTATCATTTTAGTTCTTTGGCCAGATTCTATTAAATAATCTGCAGCCCTCTTTTTAGAAAGACCATAAGCATCATTGTCCATTTCACAGTCAGTCGCAGGGTGTATTATTTTACCATTAAAGTATTTGTCTAACCAAATAGGTAGTTCCCAATTAATTGAGAAGTCTTTAGTTCTTTGTGGAATTGCTCCTATGCAATTAATTAAGAAATCTGCATTTGAATCTAGAACAGCTGTTTTAAAATCTTCACTTGGCCATCTATGATTAATGATTTCAATTTCATAATATTGTTCTAAGTACTTTTTGACCATGTGGCCTAACATACCATTAGAACCTAACAATAATATTTTACGGTTTAAAATAGCCATAACTTTCTAATAATTTATTTAGTTCTTCTTTACTAACTACTGTTTTATCACTTGTAAACTCAAAGTCAATATTGTCATCCGCAATATTTTTATAGTGCATAAAATATGAATCTAATTTTTTATCATAATATGTTCTTGGCGCCTCTTCAATAGAAATCATCATCTCATGTAGCTTTTCTGAAATACGGGGTACACCCATCTTATATTTTAACCCAAACTTTTCAGCAAATATTTCAAATAGATCTTTAATTAAAAATGATTTAAGATTAGGTATTACATTATAGCCATCTACGTCTAAACCATATTCAATTAGATCCATTGCCTCTTCAATATCAATCATAAACCTAGTCATCTTATCAGAAAACAAAGTTAACTCATAATCTCTATTAATTGCATCCCACATAAGTGGAATTACTGAACCTGTTGAATTTAATACATTACCATATATAGCTGAAGATAATCTAACATTAGACTTATCTGAATTAACTATAAACGACTCTCCTGCTACGAATTTCATTGCACCATATATTGTTGTGGCTGCACGAGACTTGTCGCTAGAGATAAAACAAGCTGCTTCCATACCTACCTCTTCTGCAACTCTTCTAGAGTTTAAAGCACCATCAACAATAATTTTTGCAGACTCTTCTACGTTTTGATCTACCGCGCCAATCTGTTTTAAGGAGGCTGCAAAAATACCTATATCATGTCCTGTTGCAGCTCTTTTCATTAGATCAAAATTTCTAATATCTCCAACCACACAATTTACTTTAGGAAATCTTTTCTTTAAATAATAATGCTTAGCCTCATCTCTAGAATATACAGTGACTTCATTATTCTTAATATATCTACCAACTAGATTACTACCTAAGTAACCAGCTCCTCCTGTAATAAAAATCTTTTTATGCCTCATTGTGTTACTATTTGTTTTTTACCTTCCGGTGAATTAACAATTCCCATGATACCCCATGGTTTAATATATACTACTCCTTTATTTTTAAAATTAAAACCAACTGCAGATTCTAAATCACTAACGACAGGCTTTGCCCATTCATTTGCTAACCAATCACCACACTGTTTCCATATAGATAAAAAATTATCATATTGTGTATCTTTAAAAGCCCACATAACTACTGAAGTATTCTCAGCATGTTGTTGTTGGAAAAATATATCACCCTTTTTAAAGTTATCTAAATTAAATAGATCAGTTAAAAAATATCTACCAGAAAGTTTATGAATTAAATTATACTTATTGCTCTTAATATCTTCTTTAAGTAATTTTAGAGCTTCCATAATTGCCCACTGTTCAGTTACATTTTTTATATATGCAGCAAAAACAGTTTTTACTCCTCGTTCTTCGTCATGTGTTTTGGTTCCATCTTTATTTGTAAATAGACAATGTTTACCATATTGTTTAGCTGCTGCAATAGCCTCTGATCTAATTCTTTCTACAGTTGGCTCATTACACCACCAATGTATTTTAACGTTAGATGGCCAAATCTTTTCAGTCCATTCCGGTAATTTATTACTACCTGTATCAATAAGCCAAATATCAGCATTTGAATCTTTAGCATTAATAGAATCAACTGTATGTAAAGTTTGTGTCCATCTATTTTCAAGATCGATATTTCCAGTTTGTGTTGAAATAGCAGATGTAACTATGTATAAATTCTTTTTCATTTTAATAATCCCATAATGTTTTATATCGACATCTAACGTAATATGGTTTTTTAATTAAAGCTCCGTTAGCCTCTGCCATCATTCTTTTTACAAACATTGCACTAGGGACTATACCACCCTTTATTCCCAATACGCTATCCTTCCATTTTACATCCATATTACTTCTATGTACAATATTATGAGCATCGTTTAAAACTATATTAGCATCAGATTCTAATCCAACATGTAACCACTTACTCTTTAATCCTTTAATTTTAATAGAGTCTTCGTATACTTTATACTTATCGAATGAGAAAGGTTTATCATGATAGTTAGGGTTATCTAAATAATCTTTCAGTCCTAAATTATCATACCACCTTTGGTTAATAAGCCAAGAAACATCGCTATCATTAGCTAATTCCCAAGTGCTTCTAATAATATCAGCAGCATCTGGCATTAATACACCATCAGAATCTAAATAAGTTGTTAATTGCTGACTATGGCAATACCTACCTAATTGTCTAGGGCCTACTCTTTGGTATGAAGTTAATAACTCACCGTTATATTCTGAATTCTGAAATGGTGTAGTTTTTTCTAGAAAGATATATTGAATTTGTTTGTTTTTAGAAAACTCTTTAAAGTAAATATCATGTGCAAGAAGGCAACCATCATTAACTATAATTAATTTAGAATATTTGTCTTTCATAGATATGAAAGATTTAATGGCTCTTTTAAATTTTTTAGGATGGTCTTTAGGAGCGTCTATATAATCTGCAAGACTTACTTGCATTATCCAAGCAATCGTAGTCATTATTTATATATGTTTGTTTCCCAATTATACTCATAACTTAATTCATGGACGTTCCTATTTTGTACTAGGTTGTCTATTAATTTATTATATGTAGATAGTAGGTCATCATTATATACAGTATATCTTTCTATAACCCTTTCGTTTCTTTCATTATATTCATCTATATTGTTATCGTGATTTTCTAATATCCATTGTAATTTTTCAGCACCTGTTTTAACGTCAAAGTCTGGATAATAATAACCAGCATCTTTAATCATATCGGCATTATGCAGTAGTGGGAATTGAAGATACATCGCGTCTAAGTATGCATAATTAAGTGGATTTTCCCATTGGTGTGAAATAACAATATCTGCAGCATAAGCAAGTATTGCATGTACTGCTAATCTATGGGCTGATTTAATTCCTTTCTTTTTAAAGATATTTAGTTGTTGTATCGTAGAAGTCCATACTTTCTTTTGAGCTAAATGTACAGAACTAATAATATTTAGATGTTTAAAGTCTATGTTATGTTTATTATATGCATCTTCAACAATTAAAGTAGGAATCATATTGTATTTAACAACGTTCATATTAGGTTCCATTATACATAATACTTTATCTTCATTCTTTTTAGCTTGATATACTGGAACTGAACCTTGACTACTATATTTAGTTTCTATCTCGTCAATAAACATAGGGTCCCATACAAAGGGGACTGGTTTTACTTTATCATCTGGTAAGTCCATTAAGACTCTATAGTAATGGTGATTTTGATAACCCTGTTGAGGAACATACCAACACTCATCTACCAAATGCCCATGTTCTACAGTTCTATATGATGTTATTTCATCTGCTAATTTAGTACCAGGTTCTCTAAATATAGACCTTTCCATGTCTATCACATAATTATTACCACACATATACCTAACTATTTTTTTATTAGGACCGGATTTTTTAAACCATGCTAATAGATCTCCTAATAAAGTAGTGCCTAATAAAATAAGTATATCACATTTTGGGGCATATTTATTAAATTTGTGAACAGGAAATTCTTTACTATCCCAAATAACTTTATCATCTGGAATTTTACCATTAGGGTCTTTTGTTTTAATATGGACTGATGTATCTAAAAGCGTAACTTCATGTCCGCATTTTTTCAATGCATTCATTAAAAAAATTGCATTCATTTTAATACCATTAATCCACATGCTTTCATTCTCTTTCCTGAGACCTAATGTAATACCTATAACCATATTTTAGATTTTTATTAATTCTATTTTATATATCATACAAATAAAAAGGGTCCCCGAAGGGACCCTTAATTTTCTAATCAAATTAGACTTTAATTACGCGTGAGCAACAACGTATACTACATCATCATCCTCTAACTGGTAACCAATGTCAGTGAATGTAAATACAGTTCCGTTAGTCGTAGACCAACCACCTGTATTAGCAGTGTAATATCCAATGCTATGTCCGTTAACGAATACCGAAATATCATCATCGTTTGCATATTCAACTGCAGAAGCAATAGTTGCTTGAGATGTACTATTTACAGTAGCATATTGCTTTCTGTAAGTAGAATCACCTTCTAACTGAGTTACTTTACCCTGTAATGTAGAAATATCAGTACCATTTCTAGAAATGTTAGTCGCGTTAGTACCAATGTCAACTGTTTGCTTAGAATCAACTAGCTCAATAGAATCAACTGAAGCATCAAGAACACCTAAAGCAGTGTTAGTGTTACCTTCAAATGTTTCTAAATCAGAAATAGCACTAGCGTTAGTAGCTATATCAACAGTTTGCTTAGAATCAACTACCTCTAACGAGTTAATTGAAGCTACAGCAGCAGCGTCAACGACTTCTAATGAATCAATAGATGCATTAACTACTAATAAAGCAGCCCCGGTATTACCCTCGAACGTTTCTAAATCAGTAATAGCACTAGCGTTAGCAGCTATATCAACAGTTTGCTTAGAATCAACTACCTCTAAAGAATCGATTGAACCGTTAGCAACAGTAATGTAATTGCTTAACAAGTTATCATTCACAGAATCATGAGATGCTACGAACTCAACTATTTCAACGAACTGGTCTAAGTCTACAGATGAACCACTTAAAATAGAATCAATTCTACCTCTTTCAGTTCCAATAGCACTTGCGTTACCAGCTATATCAACGTTTTGTTTAGAATCAACTAGCTCAATAGAGTCAATTGAAGCATCAGCACCTGAACCTAAGTTATTAATTGCACTTGCGTTAGCAGCAATGTCAACGTTTTGCTTAGAATCAACTAGCTCAATAGAATCAACTGAAGCATCAAGAACACCTAAAGCAGTGTTAGTGTTACCTTCAAATGTTTCTAAATCAGAAATAGCACTAGCGTTAGTAGATACTCCACTTGCGTTAGTTGCTATATCAGCTGTTTGCTTAGAATCAACTGTCTCAATAGAATTAATTGAAGCTACAGCAGCAGCGTCAACGACTTCTAGTGAATCAATAGATGCATCAAGAACACCTAAAGCAGTGTTAGTGTTACCTTCAAATGTTTCTAAATCAGAAATAGCACTAGCGTTAGTAGATACTCCACTTGCGTTAGTAGCAATGTCAGCAGTTTGCTTAGAATCAACGGTCTCAATAGAGTTAATTGACGCTATAGCAGCAGCTTCAGTTAGCTCTAATGAGTTAATTGAAGCAGTTTCATCTGCAGTAGCATTTGAAATTCTATCATCAACAGCGGATGTAAAGTCACTAATTTGTTTTACTTTTAATCTTGCCATATTATTTAATTGTTTATTTAGGCCTAAAGACACGTTAGTGTGTCCTCATTCTTATTTATCCAAAAGTTTATCTGCATTTACCAGATTCTAAGACGAAAACATAATATTTTTAAAATAAAAAAGAGAGCCGAAGCTCTCTTTAAATAATTTACTAAATTAAATTAGATTTATACATCATTAGAAGATGCGTCATAAACAAAGTCTAGTTCATCGTCAGTTTCTAATTCATAACCTGCAATAGATCCCATCCAATATAGAGTATCACCTGCCGCAATATCTGCCGAAGCTTTTGCAGTTGTTCCTCCGTCTGCAGAGAAATAACATGCTTCATCTTTTGCACCGTCTCCTAAATTAATTTGCAGGCCATTTACTTTTATTATTACTGCACCATCACCAAAAGGAGTATATGTTATTGTTGCTCCTGTAGTATCTTCATCACTTGAAGTAGCACTTGGGGCTTTATTGTAATCTGCTCTAGTTTGTACGCCAGTTTCAGCAACACCACCAGAACCTTCTTCATCTTCAATCATTACAAGAAGTCCGGGAGTACCCGCGGAAGAAGATACCATACCATTACTATTAACGAATGTACCAGTACCAGAAGATGTTAATAAAATATCACCACCATCTGCTCTTGTTAATACTAAAGTTGTATCTGATGTAGCACTTGCAGTTAGAGGCATTGCAGTAGCATCTTGGAAAGATTGACCTGCAGCATCTGCTACAACATCTGTAATTGTAATACCAGTTGCTGTACCACCAATACCATTACCTAAAGTTAAAACAAGTTTAGGATATTGTGCATTATAGTTACCATTTGTATTTGCTTCAGTAGAAGCTGTAATATCAATATTATTAGCTTGACAAACTGTATTAATTTCATTTGCCATTGATGTAGCTGATACTGTTAAATATGAAGCAGCTGCAGGGAATGTACCGTCGTCTGTTAGGAAAACTACATTTGCAGAATTATTACCATCTGAAATTGTAATCTCTAAGTTTTGAACAGAACCACCACTATCAACGGATGTTACCATTACAACATCACCGTTAGCTGGGTTTAAACCAGCATCATAAGATTTTAAAATAGTTTCAGATGCTAATTCAGAAGCTGTAACAAAGTGAGTTGCAGTACCACTATTAATATCAGATACAATCTCTGATGTGGTTCTTGCACCGCTCACCGCAGTTACACCATTAATGATAACTATATCATCAGCTGCAGTAGCAGAGTTAACTATGGATGCCGTAACAACCGTAGGGACTGCATCTTTAAATTGAAAATATAGTTTATCAGATCCTTGTGCCGAATTTGTTGTAATCTCACCAGGAGTTACAGTAGAAGCATAATAGAAATCACCAGCACTACCTGTTAATTTTTCAGGTTGTACAAAGTCATCTATAATTGTATTAAATGGTTTTAAATAAGCAATTGTATCACCATAAGATAGTGAGGTTAGATAACCTAGTTTAAAATCAGAAGAACCAGCAGTTCCAAATGGTACTAAATCCCCGTTTGAATCAATAGTTACTACCTGACCTTCAGAAACCGCAGTTTGAGTAGAGTCAAACTCTAATCTATATCTTTCGTCTTCTTCTTGAATAGCAAATCTAGATTGAATTAAATCTATTGCTACTTTATCTGCAAAGAATCCTTGAGCTTCTTCACCTGCAATTAATGGTTTACCTGAATCTGAAACTTCAAAGAAAGCAACTTCAGAAACACCAGCAGTTCCTAATGAATTTGTTTTGTAATTCTTATATGAGAATGCGTCAATGTCTCTAGCTTTAAACGTAACTGCAGCTGCAGATTTTGAAGTTATGCTTACAATTTGTAAACATACTTGACCAAAACCATTTACAACCCAGTCTCCAGTTTTAATATCTAATCCTGAATATGCTCTGGATGCACCAGATCTAGTCTCACTAGAACCAATATCCTGTGAATCAATATTATTCACAGTTAAATCATACTCTATAGTAACATTTGTTCCATTTGGTCCTAAACCAGTTGAATCATCGTGTGCATATCTAGACGCTACTGCTGAAGCGTTTAAAGTTCCTTTTAAAAATAGAATCGGACTATCTATATTATATTCTGCCATTTATATTTTTTATCTATTTAAAGGGCGGCCGGAGCCGCCCTATTGTTTAATTTTACTTTTAGAATGTTAATACTAAGTAACAGTGTGGTAATTTATCAGGAGCACCGAAACCACCAGGAACAGCGTTACCATAAGGTAGTGCTTGTTGGTCAACATCAATTGTAATGTTATAGTTTCCAGCACCTGAGAATACATCACTAGCCCATTGTCCAGCTTCACCAGAACCACCATCCGTAGTTGACTGTTCTGTAAATGCACCGATACCTACTTCGTATTGAATTTGCTTTTGATCTCTGTCATAGTGCACCACAGTATAGTTACCCGTCTGTGGATTCCATGCGTAACCCATAACCGATACAGGTGGATTAGTTTCACCAAAGTTAAGAGTTACTGTGTGTCCGAGTGCACCGCCACCAGCAACTTGAGATACAATAGTTGCACCTCCGGTTGTAAATCCTGTAGCTGTTACAAAGCTCGTATTAGGAACTATTAAGTTTTCTGCTAAGTCATATTCTAATCTTAACAAATATTTAGTAGCTCCGCCGCCACCGCCGCCAGGACCTGTTGGACCAACTTCACCTTTAGCACCAGGTTCACCTTTTGGACCATCTGGACCATTTGGACCAGTAACTTGAGAATCTGCACCTTTAGCACCAGGTTCACCTTTTGGACCTGGTTGACCTTCTGGACCAGAAACTTGAGAATCTGCACCTTTAGCACCAGGTTCACCTTTTGGACCTGGTTGACCTTCTAGACCTTCTGGACCTTCTGGACCAGCAACTTGAGAATCTGCACCTTTAACACCAGGTTCACCTTTAGCGCCATCGTCACCTTTTGGACCACTTGGACCAGCAACTTGAGAATCTGCACCTTTAACACCAGGTTCACCTTTTTCACCTGGTTGACCTCCTGGACCTTGAGGACCTGTAGGACCTTGAATAGAACCACCTGACGTAAATTGAGCACCGTCCCAAATATGTAACGAATCATCAAATTGTACGATATATGCATCACCTTGAGCATGTGGACCCGGTAGAGCATTAAGAGCAGTAACATCAGCTACTGAACCTTGCATTGTTATACCTGTACCAGTAGAACCTTGGATACCTTTAGCACCTTTTTCACCAGTATCACCTTTTGGACCACTTGGACCAGCAACTTGAGAATCTGCACCAACTTCACCCTTTTGACCTTGGCCACCAATTTCACCTTTTTGACCTTGGCCACCAGTTTCACCTTTATCACCTTGGCCACCAATTAAAGAGTTTAACCAATCACTTTCGTTTAGTGGATTTTGCATTGAATCTGCATAAACCTCATAAGCACTAGAACCACTATCACCTTTATCACCTGTTATACCTTGGCCTTTTTCACCTTTATTACCAGTGTTACCTTTTTCACCTTTATTACCAGCAACTTGAGAATCTGCACCTTTAGCACCAGGTTCACCTTTTAGACCTGGATCACCAGTTTCACCTTTATTACCAGCAACTTGAGAATCTGCACCTTTAGCACCAGGTTCACCTTTTTCACCTGGAGTACCTGGAGTACCTGGAGTACCTGGAGTACCTGGAGTACCATCAGGACCAGTTTGTCCTGGAGAACCAGTTCCTACTTCACCTTTTTCACCAATGTTACCAATTTCACCTTTTTGACCTGGTTGACCTTCTAAACCAGGTTCACCTTTATCACCTTGACCAGACTCACCCTTTTGACCAGTTTGTCCTGGAGAACCTGTACCAGTTTGTCCTTTTTGACCTTTATCACCAGTTTCACCTTTTTCACCTGGAGTACCTGGAGTACCTGGATCACCTTGTAGACCAGTTTGTCCTGGAGAACCTGTACCAGTTTCACCTTTTTCACCTGGAGCACCTGTACCAGTTTCACCTTTTTCACCAGGTTCACCTTTAGCACCATCTGGGCCAGCAACTTGAGAATCTGAACCTTTAATACCTTGCTCACCTTTTTGACCATCATGTCCATGGAAACCTCTTTCACCTTTTTCACCTGGAGCACCTGGAAGACCATCAGGACCAGGAATGTTAGATACACCCTCAGCACCTTTTTGACCTAAATCACCTTTTAAACCAGTTTCACCTTTAGCACCTTCTTCACCTTTAGAACCAGAGTTACCTTTTTCACCCGATTGACCTGTTGGACCAATTAAAGAGTTTAACCAATCGCTTTCGTTAAGTGGATTTTGCATTGAATCTGCATAAACCTCATAAGCAGTAGAACCATCATCACCCTTTTGACCAACTAGACCATTTTCACCTTTAGCACCAATTAAAGAGTTTAACCAATCGCTTTCACCAAGTGGGTTAGGCATTGAATCTGCATAAACTTCGTAAGCAGTAGAACCTTCGTCTCCTTTAGAACCAGTCTCACCTTTAATACCTTGCTCACCTTTATCGCCAATCTCTCCTTTTTCACCTTTATCGCCAATCTCTCCTTTTTCACCTTTTTGACCAGGTGCAATATCGATTGTCATTAGACCATCAGTAGCTTGTGCGCCAACCGTAGAAGTAACAGAAGTTCCTGTGAAAGTTAATTCTCTAACACCATCAACACCGTTTAAATGAGATGGAGTTGTAATATTAATACCTTGTGACAATAAGCCTTGGTAAGACTCAGTAAAAATACCGTAAGAATCTCCTACTTCAAATAAGTAGTTATCACCAGCTGATGAAGAGTTACCTTCATAAATAAGTCCTAACTGAATTGCATCAGCTAAATCATCATCGTTTGCGTTTGCGTTAGTATTAATTCTTGAATAAGAAGAAATTCTATATAATGAATATTCAGATGTGTTATTTACGTTTGTAAAGAAGATTGAGTTTGTCAATCCATCAACACCAATTCTATCAGCTAATACAGACTCTAACCATTGGTTTTTAAAACCTTTATCATCTTGGTTAGATACTTTTACCATAGTTACCTGTGATGGAGTAATCGAATTGAATACCATTTCACCTGCACCTGGGTTAGTACTAGCATAGTTATCTAATGCTTTAATTTTATATACCGTAGAAGGTACCGTAAATCTTGATGCAACGATTTCACCGATTTGGTCACCGGCATCGAATACGTTACCAATTTTTAATTTAGGTAATACAACAGTATCTGCTGCTAAAGTTACAGTAATTCTTACATAAAGCTCTCCTGAAATTCCTGCTTCAGAAAGGTTTAATGCAGCAGACTCTGCTGCTGTAACTTCAATTGACATCTGGTTATTAAGTTCACCAGTACCGAAGATTAAATTTTGAGCAGACACACTCTCTGTCTTAAAGACAAGATTGTTGCCGTCTATATATTCTACCTTAACATCTTTTTGCAATGCTATAGGTAATGAGTTACCCACATAATTTTTATGTAGTGTAACTTTTGCGCTAGTGGCTTGTCCTCTAATGATGTTTATCATTGAAGGTAAAACCGCAAACAAATTTTGACTAGTCACGTTTGGCATAATTAGTTTTTGTATTTTTCTGTTTTATTATATATCAAGGTAAATTTATCAACATTCTGTCTAAAAGGTATAATCTTTACGTAAAAGACTAAATACACAATAGTTTATTACAGCCATCGCATGATTTTCAACTTGGGTTTCTTTTTCTAGATTGACTTTTATTAGAATCTTACCTGATTTTTTGCTAGCTATTTCTTCTAATCTAGCAAAATAAGTATCTTCATCCCACTTCTCTGTTTTGATATGTTGCATTTTAAAATCTTTCCAATGCATTTTAAAAGTTTTAGTAGGCTTAGTAAAGTAATAAATGTGTAGGTTATCGTCTGACGTTTTAATAAAAACAAACCCATCACTTAAAAAATACTTTCTATCCCCTATGTAACTATATTTAATATTATCTTCTATTTGCCTCCATGCTTCTCTGCACTCTGCATGCAATGCTTCAAATTTATCGATCGAATCGTCTACTAGTTTATCTAGTATTTCATTTGTTTCTAGTTCTTCTGCAGTAGTAAAGACCATTTCTAGATCTTCCCACTGTAAACCCATAATTTCATACTCATGTGGTTTAACTCTAGTAACTTGCTGTGCATCATATCTATATAAGTAATCTAAAGTATCATCTACTTCAATTAGAACTTTTTGTAATTCACCTTTTAATAACGCTTGTTGCAAGTGTTTAACCCTTGCCATCATCTTCAAAGTCTTATATTCCAGGTCCATCGGACCCTCTTCTATCCAAACTGGTATTTTATACTTACTCATGATATATGTATTTCTCTATCATTTTAGTAAATACCAGAAATTAGTTTAAAAATATTGTTCGTAATTTATTAGGAGGTGTATTGCCGCCGACTCAGCGCCTTTAAATGTTTTACGCTGTTTATACCTTATAGGTACATCATCGCTATTTGGTTTGGTCCAATAGCCTTTTTTATGAACTATATGAAATATTGCTTCACCATAACTATCAAGCTCATGTTGAATTAATATACGGTTAGCATATTTAGGATTTATGCTTTTACGTTGTTCAATTTCGTTTGTCAACCTTTAGATTTTATCGTCTTTAGTTACTTCTTTAGTTTGTGTTATCTCATCTAAGGACTCAACCGTAGTTAAACCCCATTGTAAGATAAACCAACTCATTTCTTTTTCTGCTAACTTCTTAGTTAAGCCTAACTTTTTTCTAATGATTTCTATACCTTCTGCCATGAAGGTCTTTTCAGAATCACGTGAAGTCTTATACTTCATATACCACTCAGGATTACCTTTAACATCCTTATATGTTTTACCATGTGGTTTGAGTTGTAAATTAACTAGCTCAATAAAAACGTCTTTTTGTGTGTTTCTTTTTTGTGCCATTACTTCTTTGGTTTAATAATTTCATCTATGATACCATACTTAATTGCTTCCTCTGCATTTAACCAGAAATCTCTGGTGGCATCTTCTTTTACTTGTTTAGCAGTCTTACCGCAGTAAGAACCTAATAGTACAAAAAGTTCATCATTAATCTTTTGCCATTCTTTCCAATCCACTTCTGCGTCTTGGATATTACCGCTAAATCCACCTGATGATTGATGTAGCATTGTTTGTGAATGTCTTAATGACGATCTTTTACCTTTTGTTCCAGCTCCTAAAAGTACCGAACCCATAGAAGCGGCCATTCCTGTGTTTACTGTTTTAATATCACATGGAATATATTCCATCACATCCACCATAGATAGCCCAGATTTAACCGAACCTCCTGGTGAATCGATATGCATTGTAATGTCTCCAGCTCCAGTAGAGGATAGGAACATTAACTGTGCTTGGACGATTGTAGACATATTATCATTTACAGGTCCTGCAACCCATAACAATCTATCTACCATTAATCTTGAGAAGATGTCCATTTGCGTCATACGCATTTCTCTTTCTTCAAGAATGTAGGGAGTCAATGAAGCCTGCTTATTATATAAGTCTAAATTGTTAGAACTTACATTATATTCTGACTTAGCGAATCTTTCAAACTCTTTATCTTTTGGGAAGTAATTCATTATATCTGTTTTTTCATTTGTTTGATGAGGTCACATGTTTCGTATTCCTCTATTCTTAAAAAATAGTCCATTGCTTTTCCTAGGCACTTTATATAACCCTCTTTTGGCAGGTCCATCTGATACTCAACTCCATCGTCATCAACTAATATAGCTAATATTTCATCTTTGTTTACAGCACCTTCAATTCTTTCTAATACAAATTCTACTATTCGTCTATAAAAGATGTCATATTTAGACATTAAAACTTTGTCTATATCTTCCCTTAAAACCTTGTTAGGGTCGATGTGTATTTTAGGAACCTTACTCATTTGACAATACAAAATATTCACCAAGAAGTTTTTTGTAGCCTTCTCGATCTAAAGATAATGTTCTATCTTCATTAATAGTTTCATAAACTGATCTACAGAATTGCTCTGCTGTTTCTGTTAAGAAAACTCTTTCGCCATCATAATCAATAAACTTTTCTTTAAGAACAAATACATTTTTTGAATCTTGTTTTATATTTATGTCTTCTTCTTGTATTGATTTAGCTAAGTCAAAATGTCTTTCATAGAAATGTAAGTTATCTGCGAAGTGATAATAAGTACCTAACTGTAAGTCTGGATATGTTTCCAATAATTTAATATGAATCGATTGTTGCAAGAATGCAAAGAAAGGTGCATCAAATGTAAGACCATAGAATATATCGTTAGA
>Ga0098055_1000858_pt1 | contig 17242 bp, 23 predicted proteins | sample 17_taG_FD_75107 | JGI IMG/M metagenome (GOLD analysis project Ga0098055, IMG submission 75107) | Marine viral communities from the Subarctic Pacific Ocean - 17_ETSP_OMZ_AT15314 metaG | ecosystem: Environmental > Aquatic > Marine > Oceanic | place: Pacific Ocean | collected 2015-01-18 | reverse complement strand
GCCGATGAGTTCATCGAAGTTCACCATGAGCAGGTCAGGCTTGTGCCGCTGAATCCATGCCGCCGCCATCGCGGTGACGCGGACGTACATCTCCGGGTCGGTCCCGCCCAAGTCGCGGTTACGGGTGTGGATCGGGATCGGCGTCACGAGGTCGAGTTGGCTCTTGGCCACGCTCCATGGGTGGCGCACCATGAACACCAGCTTGTCGATGTAGGCCGGATTGGACTGAGCCAGCCCTTGGCTGACGATCTTCACCGCGTGGTCGGTGGGTGGCGGCTCAGGCGTGTACTGAATGCCTCGCACGGTCCATGGGCACTCATAGAACCCGTTGGGGTTCATCGCCTTAGAGTCTTCGCGCTGCTGTCGCCAGTCGGGGTTACGTTTATCTTGGACGTACTCGCCAAACGCGGCGACATACTCATCGCTTGATTCGCGGTCCTGCGGCCACTGCTTGCCGACAATGCGATCGTCGCCGAGCGCGACGCGCATCAGGTCCATCATCAAACTGGTTCCGCTGCGTGGGCAGCCTGAGATTACGATCATGGGAAGGCCGCCGATTTCTGCCACTGGATGGTGATGCCGTCTGATGTCGCCTTGAACGATCCATCGAACTGGTCAAAGCTGATGCCTGCCGTCAGGTCGGTGTAGACCACGCCCGTCCCGGCCCCGGTGATCGAGGCCGCGTTGTTGTGGTTGGTGTAGGTTTGAAGGAACCAACTGCCAAACGCGGAGGTGGCGATGCCGTGCCAGTCGAACTTGTCCGCGTCGCGGGTCAGCACCTTCTCGCTCATCGTGATTCGGTACGTGCCATCCTTGATCGTGTGTGTGAACAGGATGGATGACGCCGCCGCCGTGCTGGTTCGCTGCCACTTGGCGGTGTTGTAGCTGGTTTTTGTTGCGTGCTGGCCATGGTGATAGTCGGTCGGGCAGATGTTCTTCGTCTCGCCGCTGGCCCACGTCTCGCCGAACATGCTGAGTTTTCCTGTCCCCGCATCCCAGCCACTGTTGTCTGTCGGGTCGCTGGTCCATGAGATCGTGACTTCGAGGTGCGGGTCGCCGGAGGGGCATGAGAAGCCGCCGCAGCACGCGCAGTAACTTGCAGATTCGCCATCTGGAATGATGAGCAATTCACCCGATGCGTTGATTTGCAGCTTGCCGTCCTTGATAAGTAATTGCCTGACCATTACGGACACTCCTCCCCAGCCACTGTTGCGTTGGCTGCGGCGGCAGTTGCAATAATTGTCACGGTCTTACGGGTAAACACAAGGTCGTCGCTCCCGTCAATAGTCGCCGCCGTGAACACATCCTCAGTTACAGTATCTTGAGCGACCCATGCCGCACCGTTGTGGACAAGGATTTGACCAGACGTTCCAGAGGGCAGCCCGCCGCCGCCACCAGTAACAGATAGATCAATCGTTACATCATCGGCACCGTTAGCGATCAACGCCCGCCCAGAGTCATCAAACTCCACGCGAGCCTCGGACGACGCAACGGTGTCCACCTTGATGGTCACAGACGTATCGTCAGACGTGAATACTAGGTCGCGGTGGCTCGCTTGCGGCTCGTTGATCGCAACCTTCAGCTTATCATCAGGCCCGCCCGCGTAGGGACGCAGCGTGATGTGGCCGTCAAGGGAAGTGAGGCCAGCGTCGCCAACTAGCCCGCCGCGAATCTCCTCATCGACAAGAATCTGCATCCCCGAAGCATCATAGGTGATGTCCCGACCGAACACGCTGAATATGTCCGGTTCTAGAAAGACGCGAGCCGATTTTCGCTTGACGCCATCCTCTCCGCTTTCCTGTTCCTCCACGTCCCACGTCGTCGCATAAGGCTCGTCTGTCATCGCGTCGTCTGGTTCAGACGTGTCGATGGTCATATCCTTGGGCGAGTAGTCTAGCCCATCCCAAGGCGTGAACCGATAGTGGGTTGTCTCGCTGTCTGAGGACTCCGCATCGGGGTCTGGGCCGGGATGCTCAAACACGATGCAGATCGTGCCAATGGGGACGCCCTTGCGCTTGTTAATCGCCCTTGCGATATTAGTCTCTCGGCGGCCATCGGACTCCGATATAACATCGTCGTTCGCATCCACCTCCCTGATTTGGTGCTTTTCTGAGGGGACCGGCGTGCCGTCCACGACCTCTGTGTTGGCCGTCACCTTGCCACGCCAGTAGGGAACGCCAGCGGGATCGGGTAGGATATTGGGGTCGATAGAAATGATCCCGCCAGCAGCGCCCTTGGTAGAAAGAAGCCCGTAGCCCGTGGTCCACCTGTTCTCCAGTATCGCGTGGATCATGCGATTAAGAAGATTGCCCCGGACGGGAGCAATCTTTTCATCGTCAATGTCTAGTGGTAGCTGGTCAGCCATTAGTTAATGTTCGAGAAGGAGGTGGACTCATGGTGCTGCGTCCCGTTGCCATTATTGAATAGGGTGTACTGGTATGTCTCTGGCTTTTTGGGGTCGCCCCAAGGGTCGCGACGTTCAGGCCGGACGCTTGTTTTGTGGAAGTAGAACGGGTCATACGATGCTGAGTGGGTGATTGTCCACCGGTCATATCCACCATGCTTGTCGTGGCGAATCTGTGTACCCTCGAACTTGAGCGTGCTATCAGCGTGCGTGTACCCGTCGATGGTCTTGCTTCCACTGTTCACCTTGCCGATGGCGGACTGGTTGTCGCTTGGTCGGCTGTCGGAGTAGACAACATTAGACCACCGTACGGTGACAAGGGGAATGGTTAGAATCCTCTCTGGCAACAGCTTTCTAGTCGCCCCCGACCCGCTATAGTTCTCTGGGTTCTGGGTGTAGTTGTTGCCAACCTGCCAATAAGGCTCCTGCCTGTATCCACCCGGCGTCCGAGTCATTACCGTGCGGAATCCGCTGGCACTGCTGCTCTTGCCGTACCGACTAACGATCAGGGCAAGCTGGTCGGTCATCTGACGAACAGTGGTGTCACGCAGAGCGATCGATGTGCCCGGAAAGATCGTGGGCGATTTCTGGTAAAGGGCCGCAAGGTCGGCGGGCACCAACCCAGAAGAGTTGCGGTGCATCGTCGTCAGGACGCCGGAGTTTCGGTCTGGGTCAAGCGCTGAAAAGCGAACCGATGTCCCGGGCCCAACAGAGCCGGGGCCGATAGAGTAAAGGCACCTGTAGTCTGTCTCAGCCATGGTATCCACCCTCTCCACCGCTCGACATCAAGTCTTTGATTTCTGAAAGGTCGGTGGCAATCACTGTCAACAACTCAACCAAGGCGTCTGCCCACTCGGGGGTGGACCCAGCTTCTTTTCCATCATCCTCCGCCGCCTCGTCTGGAGCTTGTGGTGTGGGCTCTTGGTCGGCTTCCTGTTGCGCCTCGCGATCTGCCTTACGCTGCTCTGCCGCTTCCCTTCGTTCGCGTGGCGTCATGTCGCGGCGGGCCTCCGCCTGTCCAAGCCTATCCTCTTTTTCTTCTTGGGCACGCTGGTCTCGTTCAAACTGTTGGATAGGATCAACCTGATCCGCCGTATCGGCCGTGGCCTCTTGATCCGCAGGAGGGGCCTCCACCCCCTTTAGTTTCTCGGTCAAGCCGTCCAAGAAAGAGTCTGGAAGAACGTCTGGGCTTTCCAACATTGCGCGAGACATCTCGCCCAAGACCTCTTCAAGCGTCTCCTCTCCGGGGGACTTGATCTTTGGGTTTGGCAATGGGGGAGCTGACGGCTGTTTATTGGCTGGGCTCTGCTTAGAGCTTTGCTTTGCCGCCTTCTCCCACGGCGATTTGTTATTGCCGAAGCTTCCCATTATTGCGTCACTCGCATCCTTGCTGTTACCTTCATCGACCCGCCGTCTTTAGGAACGAGGCTAACCTCAACGTCGTACACCAGTACATTGGGAGTGAGATTAGTTAGGTCACCAGAGTCAAGCGTCATCGTCCCCTCAACAGGGGTCGTCACAGTCGATCCGAGTAACCACTCAAAGTCGTCGTTGGTTCCCGGGCTGGTCAGGGGCGTGAAGGTTGGTAGGCCGCTGAACTCGCCACCCATTGACACGTTAATTGGGCCACCCGCCGCGTGCGGAGTCTGGTCGCCAAGCTGAGAGAGTTTAAGCGTGCCCGCAAGCGTTCCGAACTGGCTCATCACCGTCGAGATAGACAGGGAGTTGTTGGTGATGTCGGCAATATACCCCTCCTCTGCCACCCCGGAAAGGGACAGGGATGTACGCGGCAGGCCGCTCGCGTAGTTCTTCGCAGAGCCAGCGGTGCCACCCGATGAGCCCGTCACGTCAAAGAGCTGCCAGCTTCGCCGAACACGCCAGCTTTGAGCAAGGACATTCATGTCGCTCGACAGGTCCATCGTCGAAGACTGGGCGAGGCCATAGGTAGCTTCACCGGTCTTCTTGACAAAGCCAACACCCGTGTACTCTACGGTGGGTAGACCCGTCACGTACGCGCCATGGTTGCTACTGGAACCCTCGCAAGAGCCCGCCACACTAAATAGCGGGTTGCGGGTGGTGGAGCTTGTCTGAGAAAAGCACATCGTGTACGTACCCGATGGCATTGTGAGCGAGCCAGTTTGTACAAGTGGAAAAGCCATAAATTACAACCTTGGCCTTGGGCCGTAAGTTTGTTCGTGAGTTCCGCGAGCAGATGCCCACCAAGAGCCGCCACGATTCCCCTCTCCCTTAGCCCCCCGGATAACAACATCCATAAACTCAGACATCGCTGGAGCTGCGTCTGGGTGGCCGGGCGCTCCCAGCAGGAGGTATCCGCGAGCCCCAAACCAAAGCACGTCGTGTGCCCATCGGTCGGGGATGTTAAGCGTCACAGCGAGCGTGGTCCCATCTGTTCCGCCAACCGTCCAGCCGGTCGTGTTCAACAAGTCCCACGTCTGTAGGGTCACGGTGTAGTTGTCGTCCGGCGTTGGGTAGACAACCGCCTTATCACCGTTGAATGCAACTAGCTCCGGTCGGCCTGTTGCAGCGGTGGTGTCAAACTCTCGGCGGACAATGTCGTAGTCAACAACCTGCAAGGGACGCCAATCAGAACTAGCGATGTGTGGGACGCCGATGATCTGATCGGAACGGAACCCCGTCCCAACCTCATCATCAAGGTCGTACTCAATCGTACCCGTCGTAACAGAGATCGATCGCGACGTTCGTGCGACATGCGTCTCGCGAAGAAAGCGATTACAGGCCGCAATGATAGCGCGGTCCAACTTGGTTAAATCGAACGAGGAGTCATAGGTGTGTAGAACAGAGTCGTACACGATCTCTCGGGCCTGCTGGACTGTCGTCGCCATAAAGCACTCCCTGATTAAGTGTTGGCATAAAGTACGTTGCCAGATGTCGCGCCGGTCATGTCGAAGTAGACGCCAATCATCTGGAAGCCAGATGTTGAGATTTCAACATAGCCGGGCAGGTTGTCGGCCGGGCTAACAATGTTGATGGCCTCAGAGGCGTAGCCCCCACTCGCCTCAGCAATCGTGTCGGCAAAGCGCTGGGTCGTTCCACCAACAACACCAGACGCAACTCCGGTTGCTGTACTCAGCGTCGCCGTCAGGAAGGCCATGGCGGATGGAATCCACTCAACGGTCTTGTCGGGGTTGGCTGGTGGGTCAACACCAGCACCGTCAACGGCGACGCGGGACCACCCGACAACCTTGATGTCGAACGTGGTGTCGTCAGAGCCAGCACCAAACAGAGACATCCGAACGACGGCGTTGTCTGCGGGCAGGATGGCAACACCAGACGAGTCGTCGGTGGTGGGCTTGGTCAGCGTCGGAGCGATGGTCGCAAAGCTAGACGCAGTGGTGTTGGAACTCAGTGCCGGGCCAAGCCAAGGACTGATGGGTACGATGACGCGGGTGGTATTGTTGCTCCGCATGTCAACTCCTTAGAGGAAAAAGAAACCCGCCCCCTCCCTTAGAGAGAGGACGAGAGATCAAGGAGCTTGGATTAGGCTTCGACCGTCCAAGTGCCGGTCGCACCAAGGGCAACCCACTTACCATCGCCAATAAAGAGCACAGTCACAGACTCTGCTTCGTCGTCGGCGGTGATGTACTTACCGGCAGTTTGTGCGGCACCATTGATGTAGATCACATCGGTGTCGTCGCCGGGGTCAACACGCAACTCTTGGGCCGCAGCAACGACAAACGTGAAGTTGTCGCCTTGGCGTCGGCCGGAGGGGAGCGTGACGGTTACGGCACCAGTAGCGCCGAGGTTGGTTACAACCGAGCCGGTCTGGCTTGGTTTCAGTGTCTTGTCACCAGTCTGGTTGAAAACGCGGAGGCGCTTCTGGGTGACTTCTTTCCAAAGAGCTTGATACTCGGGGCGTTGCAGGGGCATGGTATTCTCCGTGCGGGGGTGAAGTATGAGGCAAAGGGGGGAGGGGACTTTCCCCTCCCCCATTACTTTGCGTCACCGCCGTCACCGCTGTTAGACAGCGGAGGTGAGGCCAGTGATAACCGTTTGCAGGTGAGGGGCGTGACAGATGAAGCGAGGCATGTACTCGTAGTAGCCCCACTCAATCAGAGCACCACCATACTCAACCTTGCTGTTGTCTTGCAGACCGGTGAAGGTCCAGTCGTAACCCTGCTGGACCTCAAGCGACCAAGCGTCGAGGTACAGGAGATACATCTTGCCAGCCGGGCAGTACGGGTCGTACGTGATGTACGCCGAATCGTACTCGATGATCGGCCGCTTGAAGCCGCCGAGACCGGAGTTCGGGATGCCGTTCTGGTGAATCTGGTAGTGACCCTCCGCTTCGGCAGCCAGAGACTGATAGATGTTGGGGTGAGTGATGACGCAGTATGCACCACGACCGTCAGTGGTCTTGGTAGCGATACCCTCAAAGTCGCCGCCGGATTCTTTGGTGAACCCGTGGTTGATGCGGCGAATCATGTCCAGAGAAACCGTGGTGCTGTCACCGATGTCCGTGCCTGCGGCAAGGACGTTGGCGTTCAGCTCGGTCTCGGTGGATCGGTCAACGCGGCCCCATGTGTCGTCTTCGTTCACTTGGTTTTCGATGCCGATGCAACCACCCCAGACGCGGAGGTCTTGAGCAGCAGAGTTGAGGGTGCCGGTCCAGAAGTCGGTCGAGACACGCTTGAACATGCGCTCGACAACTGGGCGGCTCATACTGTCAACGATGGAGCGAACCTGCGTGTCGCCCTTGGCGAATTGCAGGGAGTGCTTACGGAACTTGACAGGTTCCATATAGTGGGTCCAGCGGAACTCCGCAGTACCAGCGTTGTCTTCAGCGAAAGCCGCTGCGGTCGGGGCAGACCCGCCGTAGGTGACGGCCGAACCGTCGTTGGGCTCAGACTTGACAAAGCTAATCTGGTGGTCCATCGAACCAAGCTTTTGCAGCTTCTCTGCGGACGACATGCCCAGAGCGGAGCCGAAGAACTTAGCCTTCGATGGGTGGCCTGCACCGGAGTCGCCGGTCAGGTAGGGGTTCTTGCGGTCGTAGGTGTCACCTGCACCAAGGAAGTACCAGATCGGCGAGTAGCTGGTGAAGCTGTTGACGATCTTTTTATTCAGGTTGTCCTGAATGTGTGCTGCGATTGCTTCGCGAATATAAGCCATGGCCTAAGCTCCTAAAAAGGAAGGATGAGTGGCGCAGGGCTTGGGATTAGGTGGTGAAGATTGGCGGTAATGCACTCGTCTTCTTAGCCTGTCCCGCACCAAGTGCGCCGGTGGGTGCTGTTTGCGTCCCTTTGGTTGGTGTGCGTGGTTTCGATGACGCAGGTTTTACGACGGCTTTCTTTACCTTCTTCTTCGGAGCCTCTTTCACTGGGGCCTCTTCCTCCCCAGAGTCTCGCTTCTCGACGCGACGGTCGAAGTAGCGCTGGGCTAGGTTGAGCCTCATATCTTGATCCGAAGCGTCCGGGTAAATACGGGAGGCGTCCTGCATGGCTTGTCGCCAAAGGGGCTTCCCGTCATACCCGTGGCTTGTCTCGAAGTTTTGCCATGCCTCCTGAACAGCAGCTTCTTGCTTCTGTTGTTGGATATGCTGGCGGACTTCATCTAAGCCCTCAATCTGTGGAACCTCTGCCTGTGGGGCCTTAAGGTTGGACAGTGCCTTGACGAGGCCGTTGACCACCTTGGATAGGTCGGCCTTGGTTGGCTCGTCAAACTCATCATCGTCCTTGGCAAACTCCTGCAACTCGGCAAGGGCAGCCTCGAACTCGCCGGGCTCGCTGTCTGGAACAGACGGGCTTTTAGCGTCGGCGGGGGGCTGCTCATCCTGCCCATTTTGCGGGCTATGCTGAGAGAGGATGGTGGTGAGCTGGTCAAGCTTGTCGTTGATGCTCTGCTCGAAAGTAGATTGGCGTTGCTGAAGCTTCTGAAGGGCCTTGTCGGGAGTGCCCGGTGCTACCACCGGTTCGCCCTCTGGCTCATCTTCGACTTCAATCTCCGCCTCATCAACCTCCACCGCATCGTCCGTAGAGTCACTAGGCTCTCGTTCGGCCTCTTGGGTATCTACGTCTTCCGCTTCTGGCTGATCCGTTGGTTCCTCTTGAAGCTCGGCCTCTGTGTCGGGCTCTGATTCCTCAGATTCCGTGGGCTCTGTTTCATCGGGCTCATCGGGACTGCCATCGGCGGTCAAACTATTAAGCTCTACGAACGGTGCGTCAGAGAGGTCTGCATCAACAGCGTTTACTTCGCTGGTTAATGTAGACACGTCAAACTCTTCCATCACTGGTTGAATAAGTGGGTTAGTCGTCTCTTGATCCTGCGCCATATTGTCACGCCCATCCTTGCTCGACATAACCTTGTGCTTACCCGTCCAAGAACACTGCTTTCGCTCGTGGAGGTTGGGGTTGCTGGCTAGAGGTCTGCGGACCTTGGGAAGCACGCCTGCCGACATCGGCAAGCTTTATGTGTATAGATATAACTCTTTATTTTACAATATGCAAGAACAATTTTCAGAAAAAATTATTCAGACCCCGGGGGGCGAAACTTGAGATACCGAACCTGCGGCCGGTTATCTTCGTCAAGCTCGTAATAATCGCAAAAATAACCATAATGTGTAGCACAGAGGCAGTGCGTATCATCTCCCATACCGGGATTCACTACTGCCACAGCCTCATCCATACACGGTTCACCCGGCCTGTCCCGGCTCTTCGGTGCGCTGCACATCGGTATCGATTGGACTGTCGGCGTCGCTGATCTCTTCTTCGCCCTCATCTCCCTGCTCCTGCACTGCTTCTGGTGAATCGGAATCTTCCTCTACCGGATTATCGTCCTCAATCTCGATCTCGTCCCCACGCAAGAAGCTGTATAGCACCTCGCTGATGGCGACCTTATTCTTCGGCCAACCCAAGCCAGAGTCCTTACCGGCCTTCACGGCCTTGGCGATGAGCTTTGACTTCTCACTGGCACTGGAAAAGACACCACCCAAGTTTTCATAGTGGCGACGCAGGATGGTTTCGGAGAACTTTTTTTCTTCAGATTTAGCGGGCATGGCTTATCCTTGTGGTCCGGGGGCAAAGCTGTCTAGTGTGATATTACCGAGCGCTCCGCCCGGGGCGGCGACGCCGCGTTCCTGTAGAATCTTGTCGGCCTTCTTCTTGGGGTCCGTCTCTTCCATACGCGAGAGGGTATCCTCCACCGTGGCTAGGCCGCTCTGGAACATTTCCATGGCCTGAGCCCGATCGAGCTGCTTCGCGATACCACGTCCAGCGGCCACGGACACCTTGATATTGCAGGCAAGATTGGTGGCTCGCTCAATAATTCGACGTAGGACCGGCAGGGAATACTTACTGGCAACACGGGCCCACTCGGTCTCTGGGAGCCAAGACGTGGCGGCGTGCTGTTCTAGGCGTCCGTACCGGGTCAGAGCGTGCTCATCCAGACGCGCCTTCAGTGCCAACGTGCCGGTGGCGTGCTCTTGCAACTGGGCGATCGCTACGCCAGCCGTCACACCGCTTGGGGCACGGCCCTGACGAACGCCGACATTGCCAGACAGGGCGTCGTGCTCTGCCATCAGGCGGTCCAGAAGCTCCATGCTCGAACGGTCAATGCGTGGCGGGTTCATGACCATGCGGTCAAAGCCGCCACTTTGCAGGATGTTATAGAAGGCAGAGTCCGGCAAGATGTTCTCTTGTCCGGGCTGGAGGAAGAAGCCAACCCCGGTGTTGTTCACCTGCTCCCAGAGGGTCTGGGGGATGAAGTATGTCGGGAACTGGGCTAGACGCTGGTTATTGATGATGATCGCGGCGACACGGTTGATCTCTCGCTGGATGTCCTCTAGGCGAACTGCGTCACCCTGACCAAGGGGCGAACCGTCCGCACGGGGGACATTGACAAACAAGAGGTACGGGATGTCCCAATAAGGACAGCGAATGTCCTGAACTGGGTCATCGATACCATCGACAATCACGACCTGCCGAAGACCCTCGGCGTCTGGCCAGTTCGTTTTGTGGTCCCGCTCGATCTGGGGCTCCACCTCTTCACCCTTCTTGGCTGAACCGCCGACGTGTTCGGCACCCTCCTCCGTGAGGACGTACACGCGCTTGGGCTCCTCGCTTGGAACCTTGCCCTCGGCGTCTTCCTTCTCTTCGTACTCGTCCTCGTTCAGGAGAGACTCAATATCCTTGATTTCCTCGATCTCTTGATCGACGATCTCAACCCAGCCCTCGCGCTCGGCACGCTCCTCAGACACGGGTACGGTGTGGTGCCGAAGCCAGCAGGTGGTAATCTGGACCATTGCCCGCTGGTAGCTACCCTCTTGGCCAAGCGAGCCCTCTGAGGAGCCGCCCTCTGAGGAGCCGAGAGCCAATAGATCGTCGCCAATCTCGGGGTGCATCACACGGGCTCTCTCAAGCGAGACCATCCGGTCCTCGCCAAGGTAGTCCGAGTCCATGATGTCATCGTGGTATGGGTCAATCCACACCGACTTGATTGGCATCGTCTCAAGGGAGAGGCCGTGCTTTCGGCTGCCGCGTGCGTTATACGAGAACCGAAGGAAGTGGTACCCGCCGTTGGTCGAGTAGTTGGCGGCACGCAGGTACTTGCCGTCAAGGTTCGCGTCCCGGTTCAGGCGGGTGATGACCTGCTGCAACACGCTGGCGGTGACATCGTCGTTCAGGCGAATGAGGTCAGAATCGACCAGAAGGCCCTGAGCGATCAGCTCTTGAACGGCACCAGCCTCAGACTCACTTAAGGGGGAGGTCAGGCCGTGCTCTTGGTCGTACCGGCTTTCAATGTCTGGGTATTGCTGCTCAACCTGCTTCTCCAGCTCGCCAACGTCAGGAGGTGGAGCGGCGTCCCCGGCCATTGGCTGCATAGAAGCTTCGATCTGCTGATCAATGATCTGGGACTCTTGAATGGCCACTTGGACCAGAGCCTCGGACCTCAACTGCATCAGCGTCTCAGCACCACGCTTGGACATCCAGAACTCTTCTGGCTCTCCGGTTTCTTCCGGCTCAAAGCGAATCTCGACCGGCCGCGACGTTCTAGCCTCAGTATTGGACAGAACTGCGTTCTGGGTCCGGTTGATGACCGGTCGGACCAGATCGTCGTCTGTTCCGTGCTCGCGGATTGTGGCCTGAAGGACGGTCGTTCCATACTGGCTGTCCAGCATGCTGCCCGTATCCCTCTGCGTATCCCACTGGTTGCCCATATATTCATGGACGGCCCGGATAGCCTCGTCCTCGATTGGCCCATGCTTTCGCCGAGCCTCCTCGCGCAATGAGTTGACAAGGGCAACTGTCTCGTCACCCTTGGACTCGTTTGCGTCTAGGACGTGTGCCTCGATGTGTGGGCCACGGCCAGAGCGGGCTGACTTCAGCGCCTTCTCTGCCAGCTTAGATATGCCGTCGAATAGGGCCATTGGTTACTCCGGGGTATTAACGTGTCTGCCCGGACGCATGTTGGCCGGGTCGGGCATTCCACCGCGAAGGCCGTACTCGCCGTCTCTGCGGTCCTTAATTTCCTTGAAGCGACTGACTAGAGCGTTGATGTCCTCTTTGCTGGGAGGAGGGAGGTCGGGCATTCCCATGGGAGAAATCGGTGGCGGCCCAGATGAAATTGCCTTGGATACCCTCCACAAGCCCCACGCCAGAGCGGCCGGGCAGGCGAGTGCAGCAAACGCGCAAACCAAGATAGCAACTTCAGTTACAGTCATGCGTGGTATTATGCCATAATCTGCCGGTGTTGTGAAGCGTTATTCCATATAATCTAAAAACACGCGATTCTCACGCCGTATATGGGTGAGCAATAGGTCGCACAGGCCGGTTCTGGCAAAGGGGTCGCCAGAGTGAAGGAACTTAAAGCGGTTGGGGTAGTCCTCACCCTCAACCCCCTCACCCTCAACCTCGATCGCGGCAACAAGAGTCACGGACCTTCGTGCGATCTCTTCAATCAAGTCGTCCGTAGAGAACTCCAGAAAATCCTCGCTAGTCCTTCCCTCCATCGGACACCTCCACAACCCTTCCGGCAAGGCTCTCAAGTCGCTTTATCCTGTCTCTCAACAACCTCTCCCTCGCGAACATCGTGTAGGCCACCGACCGGGCCACCACCGCAACCCCCTCTGGCAGGGCGACGCCAGCGGCCGATAGCTCGCCACGCAGGTCGGCTATCAGGCTATAAGCAAAATCATCTCTCGAACTCTTCATAATCAATCACCTTACATTTAATCTTAAATCACAAAACCAAACTAACCAATATAGCGCAGAGCCTATAGGCGATCCCGAACTCGTGGGCGTGGACGGCTGAACGGTAGGCCGCCGCCATACTTCAGGCCAATCCCAACGGCAGAACAGAGCGGGCGCACTAGGTAGTCTTGCCCGGCATACTGCCCCTCGACAGGCAGCTTGTCGCGGTCCATCTTCTGACAGAAGTTCTGTAGCTCCATGATGAGGTTTGAGCACTTCGACGATATCAGAAGCTTCTTATCCCGAAACATGCCATTGATTGTGTCGTAGGACGCCGCCTGAGATGTCTTGGTCCATGGGGCCATATTCCATCCATTCTTGGCCAGAGCGAGGCCGGTCGATCCAACCTCAGACTGCTTTAGGAATACTGCGTCTGGGTCGATGTATTGCCCACGCAGTCGATCCCGTCGATCAATGTCATGGCCAGCCAGCATCCCGGTCATGGCTGCCGCAAGGCTCTGGGAGTCGGCGTGATGGTCATACAACTCATCCACGACCACGACCTGACCATCCTTGTTGACCGTAACCAACAGGACTCCATCGGTCGATCCGGGCTGGAGGAAGATGTAGGCAGACTGTTCTTGATCCTCAAAGAGATTCTCTGACCCAGTCAAGTTCCCGCCATCCTCTTCGGTGGAGACCACAAAGTTCTCGAAGACGGCACCGGGCTTACGTAAGCCACTCGTAAGGATGGCCGCGTACGCCAACATATCCACCCGGTCGTCGTGCCCGGCGTTGGGGAATTGAAGAAGCTCAGTCTCAAACCCGTCAAGGTCTTGGATGGCTTCATCGAAGTAAATCTTGCCCGCCTCCATCATTGACTCGGCAACGCTCGACCGGGCGATCTTGTCTTGTGTCCCGGGTCGAAGCGGCATCACGGCCAGTCCCTCTGCCCTGAACTCTTGCAGAAGCGTCTTGCCCCAGTGGGCGTCTTCAATGCCAAGCTGTGTGAGGTTGTATCGATCGATATCCCCCCGCAAGACACGCCGCACGACAGGGGCCTCGGCCTGAGCGTGCCAGATGTCATAGACAATGATGTCATGCTCTCGCGTGACAGCGAAGATGGCTCGGGCAGTGAAGTCTGACTCAGTCTTTGCTGTTGCGGCAAGGTCGGCGACGCCGTACCGGGTGACATCTGCATCATATACGCGACGGGTGTTCTCTCCATCCTTGAGACGCCAGCCGTCGTCAAGCCTCGTTGAGTATCGGAAATACTCTCGCTTGTATCGGTCGCCATCGTCCGTTGTTGGGCGTTGCTGGTACAAACTTAACCATGTTCTCTTGCCGACCGCACGCTTAATACCGCCGTTGCCGTCGTGCCCAACAAGCGTCTCCTTTGTCCAAACCTCCGGCCACAGGGGCTCGCCAACCTCGCGGCCCAGAGCGTCGTCTGCCTCAGCAAGGGCTGGCAAGCGAACGATGGTGAACACCTCGCCACCAATCTCCATCTCCTTCTCCAACCTACCCGACAGGTCGTCCTCATTCCAGCGGGCCATAATCACCACGATCGATCCGCCGGGCTGAAGGCGGGTTCGGAAGGTTGATGTGTACCACTCCCACAGGTTATCTCGCTGTAGTTGGGATGCCGCCTCCTCGGCGTTCTTGATCGGGTCGTCCATAATCATGAGCTGGAAGCCGCGACCAGTGAACTCACCGCCAACACCGGCAGTGTGCATCCCGCCGCCCTGCGTTGTCTCCCATGAGTGAGCAGCCGAACTGTCCGGTGCAAGCTCAACCCCCAGCTTGTCAGAGTGCTCTTTGATTGTGTTGCGAACACGACGACCCCAAAGCGCTGAGAAGTTGGCTTGGTATGTCGCCATGCCAATGAGGTGATCCGGGTGGTGGGCTAAGTAGCCAACCGGCAGAGCGTGCGATGCTGTCCACGACTTAGCGTGACGAACGGAGCACTGAAGCAGTATTCTCTGATTGCCCTCATAGCACCGTGCAAGAATCTCGCCCATGTACCGGATGTGTGCAGGTCGCTTCCACTCCGGGTCCAGCCAGCTCATCATGGCGTCTGGGGACTGCATCGCCCTGCGCTTTTGAAGCGCCTGAGCAACCTTGTCTGGATCGATACTCTTGAGGTCTGGTATGTTCATGAGGACTCGGGATTTCCTGCGGCAGCCATCTTCTCTAAAATCAATTCCGCTCTGGCGTTCGCTCGCCATGCCACCTTCACGCAGTGCGGGACACCATCGTCATCAATGGCGTCGCCCTCCATCATGTGGCGAATAAGGCAGTCGTCGTGATCCATCGACTTGTCCCTATCCCAGTGCAGCGGCTGACCGGGGTTGTGCTGTTCATTGCCAACCCAACTACACTTCGACATGGCTATCATCGTGCGGGGGAAATACGACAACACCCCGCTAAATACGGGGTGCCTTTTTCGCTCTGCCTTGTCAGTTGGAAACATAATACGCATCCTCCTCAACGGACACGCCAGCCTCGTCAAACATCTGGCGTGCGGTTCCTAGTGAATCAGACCACCTAGACAGGACATCCCCACTTGGCCTTGGCGAGACAACACGGGTAATGCCAGCCTGAATAACGTGGGCCGCGCAACGCGCACAGCATGTGAATGGAAAGCAATACAAGGTGTATCCGTATAGGGGCTCTTGCGCCGATATAATTGCATTCATCTCGCAGTGTACGATCATGTCGTATTTTTTGTCGCGATCCCCAAGTCGATTGGATGAGTCTTGGACTCCGCGAGGGAACCCATTGTAACCCACCGACGCAACGGTGCGGTCTGGCCGAACGATAACCGCTCCGGTTTGCGTGGACGGGTCTTTGCTCCACCGAGAGACGTGCTCGGCCATGTCTAAGAATCTCTTGTCCCATTTAGGCGTCACGGTCAACCCCAATCACGTCGTCGGCGTATGATTGCATACGCATGGCCAGTTGACGAATAAGACCATGGCTGGAGTCAATACCACCCATGGGCGGGAGTATACATTTCAATAGTCTTGAGGTTGGGTATTTTAGGTAAAACTTCATCGTGAATCCTTGGTTGGGGCCTCTGTTCGATTATAACATCTTATCAGGTATCGCGCTTAGGTCGCTCATTGAGGTGGCCTCGCTTGGATCGCCTTGGCAATAAGCACCCATGCACCATCGTCGTAATGGTGGTCTACTTCCCACGCATCAGGGCCGATCTTGCAGTGGTATCGGCACGGCCCGTGCATCTCGCCTTGGATGCGGACAATCTCGATATGGTCTATAGGGCAGCCGTTCACGTCTAGTTTAGCTCGTAGCATCTTGTTGATCCTTGAGTTGGGCGAGGGCGGCTGAGCGGGTGGAGATTGACTTCCACGGCATGGGTTCGGCTTGGAGTGCGATAGTGGGAAGCCCGCTGCCTTGAAAGTTGTCCCGGTACGCATCTGCATGGCACTCAAACCGGAACGCTGCAAGCAATGTCCCGGTCGTGCTTGTGACGGCGTGGGGCAGCTTGTCGATGATGGCCTGCTGCTCGGCAATCCTCCCATCCTTCGCCGCTTCCCGCTCGCTGCCCATGCCGTTGAGTCGGGCTTGTTCGGCGAGTTCAGACTCCAGTTCGGCGATGCGGGCGTGGTGGTCTGCGTAGAGGACGTACTCGCCACCCGGTTCAGGTGTGGCGTGCGACACCCCTCCCAGCAAGTTTCTAGATGTATATCTCTGTATATCAGTCATCTGCTTGCTCCTTGAGTTGGGCGAGGATTCGATCTGCGGTAGCCCAGACTTCATCGCACAGGTAGACGTTCTCGCCCTGCACGGACAAGATCATCTCGTCAAGCATTGCCCTTAGCTCATGCTTGCGGGCCTCAAGCTCGGCGATGCGGTCTTGGGCCAAGTCAAATCGGTCGGGGTCAATAGACCTCTCGGCACTCACCACCACCGCGTCGTCAGGGTCGATGTCGCAGCGGAGGTAGGCAATAGCCCCGTCCTCGTCCTCCATACACGGCATCAGAAGTTGCCCGCCATCGTGCCACGACGCGAACTTGATCCCGATCACTTCTGGCATTTCATTCTGTTGGTCAGTCATCTTGTTGCTCCTTGTCGAGCTGGGCGGCTTCGGGGGTGGAGAATGATGATTCAACACTGGTACACATAGATTGATCCTGCGAAGTGGCCCCGCAATCGCAGCCCACAGAAATCCCCCTATGAAACAGCTTTCTCTTGTTCTTTTTTAGCGAGCGGACTTGATCCCATTCCCAAACAAAGTCTACCCCCGGCACCACCACCACCCCATCCGCCGTCTTCGGCAGCTTGTCGATGATGGCCCGCACCATACGCAGTTCAGTCGCTCCGGCGTCCGATGCAAGCTCTAACTCTTCGATGCGGGCATTAGCATAGCCAAGGTTGGTCTTGTCGAGGATGGCCTGCTTCTCAAGCTCGGCGATCTTGTCACGAGCGGCTTGTAGGTCTGCTCCGAGGCGGAAGGGGGTTGCGCAGTGTGGGCATTTTGCGTCAGTCATTGGGTTGCTTCTTGAGTTGGGCGGCTTCGTAGGCATCGTAGGCATCGTGCAAGTTCTGCCACACTCGGTCGCTGTAGTACGGGTTGTGCATCTTTTCCCCGCTATTCAACAGTACGCCCACCGCCTCCACCAACTCCCGCACCTGCTCGTCGCGGGCT
>Ga0098055_1000857_pt1 | contig 17264 bp, 9 predicted proteins | sample 17_taG_FD_75107 | JGI IMG/M metagenome (GOLD analysis project Ga0098055, IMG submission 75107) | Marine viral communities from the Subarctic Pacific Ocean - 17_ETSP_OMZ_AT15314 metaG | ecosystem: Environmental > Aquatic > Marine > Oceanic | place: Pacific Ocean | collected 2015-01-18 | reverse complement strand
TGCATCCTTTTTACCAACTACTGTGATAAATGCCGTAGTATCTTTATCGAATTTTTTAAGTACCTCAGTTGGTACATATGGATTTTTTACCTGAACAATTACGTTTTTTGGAATACCAAACATTTTGTTCATAATCATCACCTTTTCTCTAAAGTTAAATGGTGATTTGTTATTATCGGTTTTATTTGATGTACCAATGTACACATTTTTCTTACCGAACTTACTTACTAAATGCTTATAGGTAGCATAATGACCCTTATGAAAAGGTTGAAAGCGGCCAGCGTAAACTACAACTTTGTTGTCTACACTATCCGCTTCCAATAATATACTCTCTACTAAAAAGTTAGATAAATCATTCATTGTAATAGTACTATTTACTTTGTACTATATAAATATAAGAATTTATTCTTTTACAACTTCCATTTGTTGAGCTTGCTCTTCCATCTTTTCTTTTACACTTGGGTCAAATGTAATTGTACCCTTTTGTAAATCAAGCTGTCCTCTTGGGAAGTCTTTTTCAAGATCTGCAACTAATCCCCTTAGAGCTTCGTTCTTTTCTTTAAAATCCGTTTCTGCTTGTTCTAAACCTTCTTCAAGTTTAACCATTTCATCTTCTAACTCTTTTCTTCTTAAATAAAGTTGTCCGAACACATTCACCATCTGAGTGATTTCATCATTAGATTGTTTGATTGGATTTATTACATCCTCTCCTAGTTCTCTTGTAACTAATTCGATTTTTTGAATTTCTTCGTTTGCCATAATATTTTAATTAAAATTGTTTTTTGAATTCATATATAAATATACATAAATTATGTTTTCGTAATAATTGTTACTCCTCTTTTTTGTACTACTTCAGAAGCGCACTTATTTCCGAATGTTATTGATTCAGCTATATTAGAGCTTTCCAAATACTTCATAGTGAATCCTGCTACGAAAGTATCACCTGCTCCAGATATATCCATAATTTCAACTTGTTCAGTTGGATATATCATATCTTTATACCTACACCCATCTTTATCAAGTGTAATTATAAGCTTTTCATTAATCCATTCATTATTTTTAATAAATGTTTCGTTATTTAAATATTCAGTTCTATTTAATTTTATAAATTTTAAATCTCTACACCATTCTCCCAATTTCTTTTTGGTATCACAAATTGTATTAGGATGATTAAATGCAATATTTGCTATATCTTCATCGGTTAAGAATCCTTTGTTATAATCTGATATAACTACCATATCATATTCCCAATATTTTTTTGGTAAAGTATCCTTATCAATTCGTTTCACATCATCACCCTCATCTACTCTTAATAATAATGTATTTGATGATTCATGTACATAACGTGTCTTTGTTATAGTTGATGTATGTGTTATGATATCAACGCTAACACCCAACGATTCTAAATTGGATTCTACGTTTAATGCCATTCCACCATTATACTTTTCATTGATTGGATTAAAAACAGGTGCAGGTCCTTCAGGTGAAAGACGTGGAGTATTCCCATAGATAAAAATATCCATACAACTCTCTCCTATTAAAAGTACTTTACTCATTTGTTAATATTTTTGTTGTACTAAAATTTTCCATTCTATTAAAATAAACCATTGATTTACTATAAGCTTCACCAACTATATTTTTATCTTTATAATCGGAACCAATAACAAAAACATCTGGTTCATATCTTTTAATAGCTTCCTCTAACATCAGTTCTGAATCAAATATTATTACTTTACTAACTCCTTTAATTCTTTCTAAATTATATTTACGTTCTTGCTCCGAATGAAAAGGTCTATCTTCACCTTTGAGTTCCTTTACTCTCCTATCCGAATCAATACCAATTACAACCAATTCACCAAAGGTAGATGCAAACTCAATCATTCTAAAGTGTGCATGATGTAAAACATCAAAACAACCATTCATCCAAACTTTCTTCATCATAGGAATTTTTCTAATTCGTTTATTACACTTTCCGATGTGATACCTTTAGTACACTCAAATTGTCTATTTGTACCTTTGTGGTCTGGACACCAATTCCAATCACCTGCATCTAATTTTAATCTATTGAAACACCCACCACACTTATCATTAGGTGGTGTGATTCTAACACACTCTTTCATTTCAGCCCAATCATATGAGAATCCACTTATCAAAACTGTCTTTGTTCCCAATGCCCAACTTAACCAACTCAATCCACTACCAATACCAATAAATGCTTTTGATTTTCTCATTTCATCCATAACCGATTCTAATGGTCCTTCTGGGTGTTTTATAATACCTGTTGGGTGTTTGTTTCCCATATAGTTATCCCCTTCCTTAGATAAGAGTTTAACTGTATATCCTTTATTGTTTAACCAATCTACCACATCTTGCCAACCAGTTGGATTATTCCAATATTTAGATTGAGCAGTTCCATGTATTGCTATTGTGATTAGTTTATCATCTTTTTTAACTTTTGATGCTGGTAATAGTGGTTTTATTTCTTTATATTCTAAACCCAATATATCAGAACCCATTTTTTGCATAGTTTGAGTTTTGAAATCGTTTGGATTTTTTAATTCATTTACACTACCATCATCATTATAGAACAAACCTACATTATACATTGCATATAGATTTTGTACAGTAGAACCAGGTTTAACAAATTTAAAATGAGGATATTGTTCCTCAAACATATTATTGTGGAATGTTGAAACAATTAGTTCACAATTATGTTTTTTTCTGAATTCCTCAAAGTATGGAAACCATGCTAATGTATCTCCCAAAGCCTTTGAACCCATTGATATAAAAACTCTCTTACCAGATGGATTAAAATCATGCTCATAAAATACATCATTATTTCTAAGTACTCTAACCTTCCAATCTATACAATATTCTATATTAGATTTAGCCCAATTGTTATTTCCAATTTTAGTTTCAAATCGTATTGTGTTTGTAGATTTATCTATAAATTGTACTTTATATTCTTCATTAATTGTTCCTGTTATTTCAACGAAAGGTCCATTTACAAAATGAGTAAATACTTTATTTTGTACATCTACAATATTATTTTTATTTTTTGTTAAGTTGCTATATATCATTTCCAAGTCTTATTTGTTAAATCCAATAATGAAAATCCTTCGGCTTGATTTGAATACATTTTATTTGTTGTATATCTAAGTCTTGGGTGATGATAGAATACATGATTATACCATAAATCAGCAACATCCCATTCACAATCTTTAATTCTATCCATATACCATTGTTTATCTCTATTTGGTATCAGATATGCATGTGCTAAGTCTTGGTTATGAGCTGTTTTACTAAATAACTCATCTATGTTTTCTTTTGAATTAGATGGATTGTTTGCAAATGATATAAATGGAACATTATCCCTTTCTGATATAAAACATGCTTTATGTATTATTTCAACGAACTCCATCAATCCACTATCAATACAAGCATCAGCTTCAAAAATTAAAGTATAATCGTAATCAGGATTTATAGTTTCTAATGCAAATCGATGAGCCATATAACAACCATAATGTCCACCAGTTATCCAACCCAATCCAGCACCAGGTGAAAGTTCTCCAGGTGTGTTTGTTGGTGATATGTGTTGAGGTCTCCTACAATGTTCTGCTGGTGGGAAATCAGTATAAGGTGTATTTACAATTGCCTCATAATCCATTCCGTATAATTCCAATTGTTTTAATGATTCTTGGCTTATACGTTCCCTTAAATCATCAGGCTTTGTCATTAAATGCTTTATTTGAATCTTTGGCTTCTTACGAACAAAGCTATGATTATCAATCAAAAATTGCTTATAAAAGAAATCATTGGGAGCATAACTAGAACCTTTAAATACGAAGTAATCATCACCAGTTATAAATCCACCTGGCTTTACTTTATGATACCATCGTTTGATATCACCCATTACCGAATCATAATCATGACCTGCATCAATCATTATAAAATCAATTGAGTTATTTTCAAATTGAGTTGATGCATTTTCAGATGTATCTTTTATACTTTTAAATACACCAAAATTATCACTCATTATTGTATTTTCAACAAACTCACCATAGATATCACCACCATATGAATCAACTATATTTTTATGTAGTTTTTCATCATCACTGCCCTTCCAAGTATCAATTACAGTAAAGTTAATATTTCTATTAGATTCTTTGATTTTTGTTGCCATATGGTTAGATGATTTTCCTAACCAACTACCAACTTCTACAAATACCTCACCACCCTTAGCGTTCCGTACAAACCTATCATATAAAGTTTCATATGAAAACCAACCTGGTATTTCATTAAATTGAGGTTCTAATAATTCTATTATTGTTTTTTTGGTATTTAGAATATCATCATCGATATATGTTACTAAGTTGTTAGAATCGTATGTATCCAGATATGTATGTAATTTTCTGAAGATACATTGTAATCCATATCCCAATGCTTCTTTGATTGATAATGGATTTAATTCCAATTTAGAACTAAAGTAAAACATATCAGATGCTTTATAGAATTTATCTACATCATTACGTTCACCCCAAACAATACAATTATCGGGTTTATATTTCATTATAGGTCCCCAATATGATTCGAAGTTCATAGCTTGGTTTCCAACAAAATGAAATTTAATTTTATACTTTTCTAAGATTCTAGCTACGTTGAATATTTCACCTTGGTTTTTACCTTCAGTAAATAATCCAACCATAAGAACATGCTTCCAATCGGATTCAAATCCTAATTCAGATTGAACTTTTGATTTATTAAATTTTTGAGAGATGATTGGGTATTCCCAAACTTTGGTATCTATACCCAAATGTTCAAACTTTCTTCTACTCCACTCAGATACCAAAACATATCTATCTGGTTGATATTTAATATCATCTGGATTAGTACCAGACCCATGCGTAGATACTACAATATTATATTTACGGGAATTATCCCATAACTTATCTAATATATCATGTGATAGAAAGTGTTCTGGTATTTCAGTAAAGTGTATGATGTTAGGTTTAATTGATTTTATTAAATCAACTATTTCACCTTTATCATCACCCAATGTATGTAATTTTACCAAATTATTAATCTGGTCTTTTTGTACTACAAATACCCCACCACTATGATTGTTAACTTCAATAACCTCAATATCAAATTCGGTATTAAAAGTTTCAATTTGCTTTAATAGGTATTGTGGCATCCCACCAGTAGATAGGTGTGATGATATATATAACAGTTTCTTCTTTGACATAGATAAATTGAGTGTATAAGTTACACTTCTTTACAAAGATACAAAAAATATTTTAATTTACCAAATCTTTTTAGAAAGAAATAGTTCCAGCTTCTAAATCAATTTGCCCATTAGGATATTTCTTATCCAAATCAGCCAATTCACTATCCATTGTACTCAATGAAGTATCCAATTTATTACCAAACTCAATTTCCTTTTCATTTAATTCTTTGAGTTGTTTTTCAATTTCTCTTCTTCTAACAGCAACTTGACCTAATGCAATTACCATACTATTTTGCTCATCTTGAATTGATTTTAGTTTATCAATTACTGATTTATCTAATGCTTCTGTAGTTTGTTCCATAACTTTTAGTTTATTATCTATATATAAGTATATATGTTTTCAATTAAACGAAATTATTTAGAACCACTTATTTGTGCTTCTAACTCCAATACCTTATCACTTAGTTCTTGAATTGCTTTTATCATTGGTGAAATTAATTCGGTATAAGCCATATTCCAACCTTCATCATTTGTTTGTACAATTGAACTCGATTCTTTTGGTATAATATCATTAACTTCTTGTGCAATTAATCCATAGTGATATGGTGAACTATTATCATCATCTAACCAATGATATTTAACTGGATTTAATCTATTAATAAATGATAATCCTAAATCGGATTCTAAAATATTTTTCTTCAGATTTACATCTGATGTTGTATTTAAAGCATTAACAGAATAAATAGTTGTCCATCTATTTGAGGAACCTCCTAAAGTAAATTTGTTGCCTGTTGTTGGTATTATAGCCCCATTAGATGATATTGCAGTAGTAAATGTATTACCACTTAGTGCTCCTTGAAAGAATGATGTTCCACCCTGAGCTCTAAACAATTCACCACCTGCACCGAAATTAAAGTTCTTTGCTAATCTTTTGGCTTGAACAAATGTATCAGTATTTGTTACTACCTGAATACCACCCGCTTGTATTTCTACAAAGTTTGAAGGAAGTTCAAATGATAATGATGTATCTAAACTACTACCAAATGCTTGTAGAACACCAGTTGTAGATGTAGCTAAACTGGTGTTATTTGCATAGTTCACCGTTGCTGATACATATGAATTAGAAGTGGTACCATTCGATGAGGTATTCTGCCTATATCCAGCAGTTGTACCTATTTGAACAGAATATCGTAGTGCAGCTGCGGTTGATGCAGATGTACAATTTATAGTTACACTTTTACCAGTTTCTCCTAAAAAAGCTCCATCGTTACCAGCAGCTCCATTTTGGGTTGTTCCCACAAAAGTCCAACCAGTTGTTAGTTGAGCGTTATGTGATAAGATATCATTCGATATGTAGTTATATACACCAGCAACTGAGAATGTATATACATCAGCTCCTTCTAATAACTCAATCTTATTAACCAATTGTAAAGAAATAGAATCTCCATCTTTTACATATACTTTACTTTCACCTTCAACTAATTCAGTTGTTTTTATCTCTTCGTTATTATCTAACCAAAATCCATGCGAATCTGATACTTCAATAACTTTATCACCTATTGTAAGTTTATATATTTCAGTTGTTGTTCTTCTTTTAATTGCATCTATGGTAAATTCACCAAACTTATCTATTCCCGTATGTGAATCCAATTTATCATTCCAGTTCCAAGATAATATCTTATCTCCTACTTTAGCATCTTTAGCTAAAATATAAGAACCATCAGATAATGTAATTTTAGTATTTCCAACTACGGATGAAATTTCTTGAGAAAGACTTCCTCCTCCACCTCCACCACTTGGTGGTGCATAAGTACCATTGTAGTAGTTACCCACACCATCCGTATCACTTCTTGCTTCAGAAGTTTGTGCTATTTTTGTTCTACCAATAACTGCATTAGTATTAGTATCCACAACCTCTACATACAAATATGCTATTTGTCTTATTGGTGTTGGACCTAATGTATTACCATGCGTTTGCCCATTGAATGTTGGTAAGTAATTTGGATATGAAGTTGTTTGTGATATTCTTGTTGTAGGTGCCTTTAAGACCAACGTAGGTACATCTAATGTTAATGAAATATCCCCAACACTAACAGCAGTTGTAGCCGTTCCAGCATTCGTATTACCACCAACACTAAACCCACTAAATGCAAAAGTTGCACTATTACTTTGTTGTGCACTAAGACTGGTTGGACTATCAGGAGTTGCATGTGTAGTGTTTGAAAATTCCATATCAAAACCTGCACTACCCGCCGTATCAGTTAAATCTGCCTTAGTTCCAATAACTACTTTTTTCTCACTACCATCAAAAAATTGAAGTTCAGGTATATTTGGTTCAAATACTATTTCTGAATTATCATCTCTCAATGCTTTTGTATCTACATCAATTACCCAATCTCCAATTCTACCACTATCAGCGTTTATAATACCACCAATAGAAGCATTTGATGCGGAAACGTTTCCATTAACGTCAACACTAAATTTTGCACCTTCACCACTTTCAGGTACACTTATTGAACCTCCTACAATATTTGATTGTTCTATTGAACCACCATTAAAATCACCACTAAATTGAACAGATGTTCCATCGAATCTTAAAAAATCACCAGATGGACTTCTTAATGAAAAGTGTGGTATTTCCGATGCTGATGGGAATCCTAAAAATGCTCCTCTATTATCGTAACCAGCAGATGGTTGTCCAATTGATATAAATGGTTTATTAGTACCAGTAGTTGAACCAGAAGTTGATAATCGTATAGCATCTCCAGTTATAATACGTTCACCTAACGAACCTGCAGTTACAGTACCTACACTCGTAGCAGTTAAATCTTCAGTACCCTTATGTATTGTATATAAGATAAATTGACGGGTGCTTGGATTATCACCATCCTCAGATAAAACCCAGTCTACACCAGTTTCATTGAATATTTCAGTTTCTATTTGAGAGTCTGTACCTGCATCTAAAAAGTTATTCCCACTTATGTTTGCTAATTTTATTGCAACCGATTCGGAGATGTATGAACCCACATCTACGTTTTTAGCATATACATATGCATTTGTATGTGGAGCAAAATCAGGTGTACCTAACCAATTTACATCAGAAAATGAAGCTGTATTAGAAACAGTCAGCCAACTTAGTGGTGTAGTTGTATTAGCTTCAAATGCTTGAATATAATTTGTTCCATCTGCCCATATTATATCAGCCTTTGTAGAACCCTTACCACCTGCACTCAAATCATATGATGAAGTTAGATATGTTTGAAAATCAATAGATGATGAATCTGCGTATAGAGCAGGTCCCTCTATTGTAAATACTACATTATCAGTACCACCATTAGGAGAAGTCCCAGTGTAATTAAGTCCATTTAAAATATGAGTAGTTGTAATTTGACCATATACAGTTACAGTAGAACCACTACCAAATGGGTCAGGAGTTCTAGTGAATACACCTCCGAGTGCTGAAGGTGGATTTCCACCAGAATTACCCATTGAGTAGTAAGGATATTCAGTAAAAATTTGAGAAAAAGAAGGAGTAGGTGCGTAATAAAGCCATTGACTTAGACTATTATACATTATAGATGAAGTAAAATAAAATTCTGCATCTATTAAATCACCAATAGAATAATCAGTTTCATAAAATAAACCACTTTTATCAACTTCCCATCCACCAATGTTTGTTTTAACATTATCACCAGCTAAAGATAAACTTGCAGTTCCCTCATCGAATCCCATAAAGATACCATCACTTTCAAAACCTTGTGTGGTTTGACCTATTGATATAAATGGATTTTCGTTTGAATTTCCAGCATCTGCATTTAATGAAATTACAGGAGCTCCCAAAGTATCTGCCCCAATGTTTATTGTTTGGTCTGCATATACATCAGTTGCAAAAAGAATATCAGTTGCTACTGAACTAAACTGAGCTCCAAATGATTTCCAATCACTACCACCAACCGGATTATCCCAATTTGAAGTTCCATTATCAGATGGATTATCAACTATATAATAACTACCATCACTACCCTCTACAACATCAGTTCTTTCGGTAGATTGAAAGTAAGTTTTTGATGAATCATAAACTCCTCTGAATACAACGCCAGCTCCAGGTGCACCAGGTTGACCATTTACACCACCAGACCCAGCAGTTCCATTAGTACCATCTATACCACCAGACCCAGCAGTTCCGTTTGTTCCATCGATACCCTCTTTTGATTTGGTTAGAGTTTGTGTTGTTGATGCTGTGAAGGTTTGCCCTCCATTTCGTTTACCAGAAATAGCATAGGTTATACTAACCAAATCCGTACCATTATTCATAGTAGTAAAGGGAGCAACCGTAGCAGTAGCTGTACCATTACCACTAATCGATGGTGTACTCATTGTAGAGGTTGGATTTTGGGTAGGTGTTATATTATACTCACCATTAACAGGAGTACCAGTTACATAAGATAAAGAACCCGTTCCTTCATAAACTTGAATAGTTGTTCCACTATCAGTATATGATGAAACTACTCCAGTTGATGAAGCTGGTAGAGTATGTGATTGATTTGTATTAATTATAGTTATTGCACCAATACCATCAGCACCATCTGATACTATATAATACGTTTCAGTAATTGTAGTTGTTTGAGAAGTTGCAGGGTCAGTAAATACAGCAGTTAAGTTAACATCTTTTGTTGCTACGGATGAACCACCTAATGTAATTGATGTACCATCACCATCATCTGCCGTAATTGTAATATTTGTAGTATCACCCAATGGTGTTGAAACTTGCATCTTATCTACCCCACTACTAACCGATGGAGTTATTAATACACTCTGAGTATATTCAGTTCCAGATGTATCAAAGAAAGATGCAGTTGCCGATAATGAACTTGGTGTGAATGTTGGTAACCCAGATGCTCTGCTTGTTTTTAAGTTTGATGAAATAAATGAGCCACCACCCAAACCATCAGTTACATCTAATAATGAAATCGTATCCAAAACACTGTCATCAGATGAATCTCTTAACTCTAATATTAGAGTACCATTAATTGCATCTGCTCCAATTGTTGGATTATATTCATCACCAGTAATACCACTCATCGATGCGTTTAACAATGATGAATCATCTTTATAAAGTTTTATATTACCAGATGATATATCACTCAATCCAGTTATAGATGATTCTTGAACTTGTAATACAATATTACCACTATTATTTTTTATTTGAGTACCACCAGCTATTGGAGTAATCATATATTGTGGAGTGGCATCTGCTCCAGACTTTAATGCCGTAATCGTTATTGTATCCGATAGTTCTTCTATTTGACTACCCTCCGATACTGCCACTTTAAATGTTACAGGTGTTGCAAAATACGATGATGGTACGTTAAATACTTTAGTATCAGTATTTGCAGTTAACCCATCTGAGAATGAAGTTTCGGAAGTGAATGTTCCAGAATTACCTACCTCAGTAAATTTAAAAAATGCATCAATAAAGTTTGATGATGATGCTATTAAATTAATTGTTGAAGATGGTGTAGGATTTAATCCAAATTCATCATATTGTATTACATATGAATCTGCCAATAAACTTACATTTTTACCAGCACCAGCTGCTATAGTCCAAGGACCTGTACCCGGAGGCCCATCAGTTGCATTACCAGATATATCCGATGTATGAACTGTATTAGAACTCCAAGTTTCTCCAACATATTGTACTAAATCACTTGGGTTATAATCTACACCATCAGCCCAAGTTCCTCTGAGAGATGGTTCAACTACACCAGCATCAGTTTGTCTTATGGAACCTCTAATTGTTAATGATTCACCATCCCATTCTAATGATTTATATTGACCAGTATTTATATCTGGTGTTGATTTCAATGATAATATACCCATCGTACCATAAGTACCACCGGGTCCACCATCATTACTCATTCCCATAAATACACCGGGTTGAGCGAAACCTTGAGTACCTTGTTGACCTATTGCTATATAAGGTTCATCGGTTCCACCAACTATTGCAATATTTGCATTAGGGAAACCATCAGGTGGAGTACCAACATTAATTGTATTTTCTACAAATGATTCTTCAAAGATTGCTATCTTAGCAGCAACAAACATATCCTGCTGTCCTAAGTATTCCCAACCAAATGTATCAACATCACCTTCGGCTTGAGTACCATCATAATCAGGTTCATCCGTTACTCCAGTAGATGCCACATATGGTAATCTCTTATTATCATTTAATGCATTAGTTGTACCAAAGTAGTGAGTTTCCTCCGTACCACCATTATTATATTTATATACTACCGCATCTCTACGTTTTTGTTCTAAACTAAATAAGTAATCAATCGAACCAGTCCATTCTCCTCTTACAACAATACCAGGCCCAGTTGCTCCTTCAAATACAGTTGAGATTGATTGGGATAGGAAATAAGTTGCTCTACCATTCTCTATATCAACTTTGTAAATAAGTGTAGCTGATTTATTATCTTGTGGTAAATTCCAATTTGTTATTGGGTCTATACTAGCAGGATTTCCATTTGGAAAATTTGGTTGTGTGATGAATGTAGGTACATAATGTAAAGATGCTGAAAATTCACCTAATGTTCCAATTGGGTCACCAATTAAGTTTACTGTCTCTGGTGAGTATGTTGATACGTGTGTTAGTTCTTCAGTTCCCTTTAATGCTGTTATTTGTGTACCAGTAGTATCTAATGTTGTTGTACCATCAACTTCAACACCCACACTTGGTGATGGGTTTGTTAAGAATACTTGGTAGTTATCAGAACCAGCTTTAATACCGGCTATCGTTACTTCGGATGATGCTACAACAGGTGAAGTAGCATTACCATCTCTAATCCTAACAGACCAAGTTGCAGTTTCACCAGGTGAAGTTGCATCACCAGAACCTATTTCGAATATGTTATCAGTTCCAACTAAACTATATGCAAATCCATCTCTATAAAATTGATAGTATGTTTGTGAACCAGTTACGTTGAACGGAGTTGCTTCTAAGAAAATAGAACCAACAGGAGAAGTTACTACACCATCTCCATCAAAATTAACAACAGCAGTTGTTGTAGCTAAAGTTACACTTCTAGCAGCAGTACCATCATTTGATTTTGAGAATATCTGTCTTTTACTATATACCTCTTCTACACCAGCTACTCCATTTGTTAATGAATATGGATACACATAGAAATTATAATCAACAGAACCACTTTGTGCTTCTAATTCACTAAAGTTTGAATAATGTACAGTCTCATCTCCGAAATCTAAATCGTATTGTGATGATGCTGATATTTCCCCTACTACTATACCACTACCAGTTGCTGATACTGTATATGTACCTGGCAAACTACTCGTTTCATATGAAAGATATAAGTTACCTTGTTTAACCAAAATATCAGTATCGGCTTTTGAGTAATCAGGTATTGTTCCATTTTCATCAGCTTGTAGTGTTACAACCGATGGTTTTATTTCTATTTCAATTGCATCGGAACCATCTACACCCTTAGTGATACGTTGCCTTATAGTTTTAAGTTCAAATGATGATGTGTAATATGGGTGAATTTGTAAATCATAATCTACACTAGCAACCAATGATGCGGTTCCAAAGAATCCCCAATTATCAAACTTTTTAGAATAAGGAGTGTTACTTTCACTTATATAGGTTATATTATCAGGAGTAGCTAAATTAACAAAGAAAGTACCCGGCTCTCCACTACCACTATAAAGTAAATCCAGCTTACCTTGCTTAGCAGTAATTGTTGTATCTAATGGAGAGAAATCATATACTTCACCTTGTTGATTTGAATTTAGATTAACAACAAGAGGGTCAATAGTTACAACCACAGGTTCAATACCTAAACCATCAGGTGCTACAAATATTGTTTTATCAACACTAATAGATTCTGATGTGAAATCTTCTACATATGTAAAGTTAAATGTTAATTGCTTACTATCGATAGGTGTGTAATAATCTACCGAATCACCAGGCACACCACTATCTATAATTTCATTTTGTGCGTTTGTTGCTGTTACACTTATTCTACTATCAAATGCCCCAGTTTCAAAGAACATATAATATTCAGGTAAAAGATTGGGTTGGATAGACATTGAAGGGAACACTTTTAACGTACCACTAATTGGTGATTCATTAGTTCCTCTTAAATAAAAGTTACCAGCTAAACTTGCAGTTTGTGGTGTAAATGTTGTATCTTCTTTTGGATTAATATTAAATTGCTCAGCATCGAATGTAACAAAACCAGCACCTAATCCATCTTGTAAATCAGTTAATAATAAAGTTGTTAGGATATCTTCTTCACCATCACCATCCATTAAATATAATGGTAATTGACCTGTAATCGATGTTCTATCAAATACAGCGTTATAATCCAACTCACCACTACCAGTTGTACCAGCCGTTAATCCTTGAATAAAACCAGTTGATTGTGCTTCTGAAAGAAGTATGTAATCCGAACCACTTTGTACTTTTAACTTTGCATCGGAAAATCCGTTTTGTGGTAAGTTATCTCTTAGTATGATTTCATTAACACCATCGATACGAATTGCTTGTACCTCTAATGTATTCTCATCTTTGTTTTTTATAATAGTACCTCTATAAGGTCTAATTTCAAAGTTTACACCACCCTTACCATCTTGAGTTCTTGTAATTACAACATCATCGGATACACCCTCAACTTCACCAGTGAATCTAATGTATTGTACAGTTATATCATCCCTAGAACCAGTAAAATCTGCAACACTTAATGTTGGACTTAATGTTTCATACCCACTCAATAGACCGGGATATTGACCACCAACGTATTCAGATGATAATATTAAATCACCAAATTCATCATATGCACCAGATGTATATGTGATTGAACCAGTTACTAATGTAGTTTCCACATCAAATGTAATTGTTGTAGGTGGTAATGGATTAGCAGGTGCTGATGCTGAATCAAATTGGAAATATAAGTTATTTGGCGTAAGTGTAATATCTTTATTAAAAAGATTTAAATTTCCACCATCAAATGTTTTTGTATCCTCAACTAATACTGGTATGTAATTGTTGTTGATATCATAGAATTCAAATCTATAATCGAATGTTTCAGTTTGTAGTGTTTTTGGAACCTGTTGAATAAATGTAATCTCATCAGGAGAAAATGATGTTTCTTGTGATGCTTTTAGACTTACATTATTTATATACCAATCAACACCATCTACCTCAAAGTATAATTTAGCAGTATCAAACTCATCAGCTATTATATTTTCAGTAAAATTTCTTTTTTGTAAAATAGCATTAGATGATGGTATATTTACAATTGTTTGTGATTTAGGAGTACCATTTAATGAACCACTCAATGTTACTTTTAAGAAATCAGTTGGGGAAACACTAGCTTTCTTAACATTTAAATCTAATGTATATTCAACTCCACTTTGTATTGAAAGAGATTCATTAGTTAAAAAGTGATTTCCCTCAGTAGAATTTAATTTAGCTGAATTGTATAAGAATCCCGTATTTAACTCTACCAATACATCATTTGATGATGTTGTCCAATATTGAGATAATACATCCTCAGTAAACGTACCATAACTAATTTCATTAGCTTCGGTAGTTTCTATATCCCTAAGTAACTCATTTGATTCTAATTGTATTTCTTGTACAAATTCAAAATCGGTTAAGTTTGATTGAGAACGTCTATATACTTTTACTCTAGCCGAATCACCAACCACAGTTTTCATATCAGTAATACTAATCTTAGCAAATGAACCAGTAAGTGCAGTTGCTAAATCAGATACACCTTCTAAATAATTAAATGTAGATGTATAACTTTCATTTGATATGGATTCTACAATTCCATTAGGTGCATATGGTGGTGAAACGATTACTTCAGTTTCACTCACAACATCCAATACAATTGGATTATAATCAATATTATCAAATTCAATATTATTACCATCGATTGAACCAGTCCAATTATTTCCATTGGTAATGTTTAATCTATAAGATGTAGGTAATGAAAATTCAGCTAAAGAAGTACCAGCGGTTGGTGCTAATGGAATACCATTAACGTTACCTGTCTGAGTTATTAGGTTTGAATTATTATTGAATATTGGTTTGTTAATTTCATCAATATTAATTTTAGGTCTTTTAAAGAACCTTACCCTATCTTCATTGGATAGGATTTTATTAATTTGAAATGTTCGTTCCCACTTAACATTGTAAGTACCTTTCCATTGGTTTGGTACATCTCTTATTACACCATTATCATCGTATTTTTTAAGTTCACCTAAAACAGTAATCTTACCTAATCCAATTGGAGTATCGTTATATATGTAAACAGCTATTAGTGATGATATACCTTCATAGTATTCTGGAATACCTTTAGCAGGTTCATAGAATATAGGATTTCCATCAACATCTAAAATTTCTATCTTTATTTCGGTTGTTTCTTTTAGATATTCAGAACCTTCTATAAGGAACCCATTCTTACCACCAGTAAATGTATCCTTAAATTCAGTTATTCTAAAATAATCCGAATTAGGATTATCATCTGTTAGAAATGTTTGAAACGATGATAATTTTTGTTCAGGTGAGTACTTTTTAATTCTTGCCATTTACCAATTGCCTATTAGTGTTTGTTAATATAAATATTTCAAAAAATTAATTTGGAATATTTATTCTAAAGAAAACTAAAGAGTTCTAAAGAATAGGAAATATGAAGAAATATGCAATGTTACAAATTGATGCTGAAGTTCATCAATTATTAAAATCCTTTTGTAAAGATAAAGGATATAAGATGAATGGTTTAGTGGAGAGTTTAATTAAAGAAAAGGTTTCCCCCACTCAAACTCTACCCACAAATGTATTAAGGTCTAAGTAACTGCTCTACCTTTCATACCTTCCCAATCTCTATTCTTTCTAACGTTATTATTGGTTTCGTTAGTTGCACATAATACATTGTTGATGGTTCCCAACTTTTCAGTTAAATATAAAAGTGCTTTTAAATCTTTTGGGAAACAATGTCCACCAAACCCAAAGTCACCATCGTGACCTGGTACGTTCCAATGTGATTTACCCAATCGTTCATCGTAAGTTGCATACTCAACAACTTTATCATAATCAATACCCAATCCATCACACAATTGAAATATCTCATTTGCAAAGGATACTTTTACAGATAGAAATGTATTAGTTAAATACTTTACCATCTCAGCATGAGTTGAATCGGTTTTAATGATATGTGCTTTTGGAAATACCTTTGAAAATATTTGTTTTAACTTAGTTGTTGCAGGTCTTGGTCCACCTAAGATTATTCTATTCTGATTCTCATAATCTTTTACTGCGTTTCTTTCAGTTAAGAATTCAGGATTAAATACAATCTGAAGAGATGGATATGTATCATTTAATGATTTAGTTGTATTAGGTGGAATTGTTGATTTGATTACCACCATTTTAGTAACACCAAATTCAAAACATCGTTTAACGGCATATTCTACAATTGATATATTACAACTACCATCTTCGTTCATTGGCGTTGGTAAACATACAAATACAATTTCATTATCTAATGTTTGTTGTTCCGATGAGTTACATTTAGATTCATCTAAGTCGTATGTATTAATATCATAATAATCTTTAAACTTTTGATAAACTGCGTTACCAACAAATCCCTGTCCAATGATTCCTATGTTCATAGTTTAATATTTAATATTACTAAATCCATTTACCTTTTTAATTTCCATCAAAGTATCTACAACATCTCTCATAGAATCTATATGTGAGATTATCATCACAAATTCAAATTGAGTTTTAAGATACGCAAATAACATATATAATGATTGTAGGTTCTCATTATCCAATGTTCCAAATCCTTCATCCACAACTAAGAAGTTTGGTCTTGGTAAGTTACATACGTTGATTAGAGCGATTCTAATGGCTAATCCACTAATGAACCTCTCCATACCACTACACATCTCTAAACTCCATTTCTGGTCATCATAAACGATGTTAGCGTTAACGTTCTTACCATCCATCTCT
>Ga0098055_1000850_pt1 | contig 17333 bp, 24 predicted proteins | sample 17_taG_FD_75107 | JGI IMG/M metagenome (GOLD analysis project Ga0098055, IMG submission 75107) | Marine viral communities from the Subarctic Pacific Ocean - 17_ETSP_OMZ_AT15314 metaG | ecosystem: Environmental > Aquatic > Marine > Oceanic | place: Pacific Ocean | collected 2015-01-18 | reverse complement strand
GGAAGAAATAAAAAGGCGCAAAAATCGCGTTTTTGGGGTTGGGCGCGATACTATATGTTGGGTACGCCTACAAACTAGATGTTGGGTTGCCTACTACCCAGGAGGATCAAGTGAAAATAGAGATGCTGTCAGTTTCGGATCTCAGGTTCGATGATGAGAACGCGAGGATCCACCCGCCGGAGAATAGGGCAGTGTTGCGGGCTAGCTTGGAAAAGTTTGGTCAGCGCAAACCGATTGTGATTACCGCGGACAAGACGGTGATTGCGGGTAACGGTACCTTGCTTGCTGCGACAGAGCTTGGGTGGGACAAGGTGGCTGTGGTGAAGGCACCTGCGGATTGGTCTGAAGAAATGGTGCGGGCTTACGCGATTGCGGATAACAGGTCGGCGGATCTCTCTGAGTTTGATCCTACGGTTTTGCAAGCACAGCTCGCCTCGCTTGAGATTGCAGAGTTCGAGTTCGATGCGCTTGGTTTCTCGGAAGCGGAGATCAGCAAGATTGCGACGATGGATGGCACAAGCTCAGGTAAGACGGTAGACCCGCTTGCCGAGTGGACGGGGATGCCTGAGTATGAGCAAAACGATGCCACCTCGGCGTTTAGTTGCACAGTTCACTTCGTGGACGAGGATGCGAAAAACAAGTTCTTTGAGCTACTTGAGATCAGCGCGAAGAAATCGTTTTGGTGGCCAGAGTCTGACGGTCTTGTGGGATCTACGCAACACGAACACTATGTCGTTGATAACACAGCCTGAGTTCCCGATATACATACCGTCGAAGTCACGAGCAAAGTCTGCTTTCACGCCACGGTATCTAGACATAATCAATGTTCCGTACCGGATCGTTGTCGAGGCTGACCAGTACGACGATTACAACCAATACTTTGATGAGTCGAAACTGTTGGTGTTGCCACAGGAGTATCTAGACAACTACGAAACATTTGATGATCTAGGCGACACGAAATCGAAAGGGCCAGGGGCTGCCCGTAACTTTGCCTGGGAGCACTCGATTGACGAAGGTCACAAGTGGCACTGGGTAATGGATGACAACATTATCAACTTTGGTAGGTTGCACAAGAACCAGCGGTTGCTTATCGGTGACGGGTTTGGTTTCCGCGCGATGGAAGACTTCTCGCAACGGTACAAGAATGTTTCGATGTCTGGTCCCAACTACTTTATGTTTCTGCCGTCCCGTAATGCTCGACCTCCGTTTATTACAAACACGAGGATCTATTCCTGCAACCTGATCCGTAATGACGTGCCGTTCCGGTGGCGAGGTCGGTATAACGAGGACACCGATTTGTCGCTGGTAATGATGAAAGCTGGCTGGGTAACAATCCAGTTCAACGCTTTCTACCAATACAAAATGCCTACACAGAAAATGACGGGCGGTAACACGGAGGCGTTCTATGCAGGCGAGGGCACTCTACCGAAGTCGAAGATGCTTGTGGATATGCACCCTGACGTAGCGAAGCTGTCGTACAAGTTTAGTCGGTGGCATCACACAGTTGATTACTCGCGGTTTACACACGGGCTGGTGAAGGACAAGAACTATGTTCCGCAGGACTTCTCGAAAGTCAAGCTTGCGCGGGAACCTGTGAAGGATAGTGTCTGGAAGCGGTTAGACAAATGAGTGGGCGCGGTAGACCCGCTAAACCGATTGAGCAGAAACGGAAACTAGGCAATCCTGGTAGACGCCCTCTGCCGGATCAGAATGAGTTAGAGGTACTAGAGCCTGCCGACAGTATCCCTGAGCCACCACGACCCCTGCTAGAGCCTGGCAAGAAGCTTTGGGAACGAGTCTGGGGAGCAGGCATCGGTTGGATCAGTCCTGTTTCGGATATCGAGCTGTTGCTTATGACTTGCGAGATGGTGGATGAGCGCTGGAACTTGCGGATCAAGGTGATGCAAACAGACAATATGCAGATGGCTCGTAGGCTTGACAACCTGTCACGGATTATTGCAGCTAACCTGTCTTTGCTTGGGTTCTCGCCATCGGATAGGTCAAGGCTTGGTCTAGCCGAGGTTGCTCGGAGATCTAGATTGGTCGAGCTACAACAGATGAAAGACGATCTCGTGCGAGGTGGCGGGGATGAGTAGTTGGCCTCCGCGCTGGATGACACCTGTACCGGAGGAAGCACTACTGGCAGGCGAAGGACACATCGCTATTGGTTTTGCGGAACGGTACGGCACAATCACAAAGGACAGCGTTGCGGGTAACGTGGGCGAACCGTTAGTGCTCCGTGACTGGCAGAAACAACTACTGCTAAGGATCTTCGCTTGGGAGAATGGTGGGCTTCGCCACCGGATACAGTTAGTCGGTATGCCACGAAAGAATGGCAAGTCTGCGCTGGGATCTATCACAGCCCTGTATTCGTTAGCGCTCGGTCCCGGCGGTGGTGAAGTGTATTCGATTGCAGCGGAAAAGGAACAGGCAAAGATTGTGTTCCGTGATGCCCGCAAGATGGTTGAGGCTGCACCGGATCTAGGACACATCAACTTGTACCGTGATGCTATGGAAAACACGGAGAACGGTTCTGTGTATCGTGCCCTGTCAGCAGAAGCATATTCCAAAGAGGGACTAAACCCGACCTTCGTGATCTTCGACGAGTTACACGCGCAACCTAACCGTGACTTGTTCGATGTTATGTCTTTGGCTATGGGTGCTCGTGGTAACAAGGCAACCCTGTTAGCGATTACAACGGCGGGTGTTCGCTCTGACTCGACGGGGCGGGACTCGATTGCATACACGCTGTACCAGTACGGTCAGAAGGTTGCCCGAGGCGAGGAAGATGACAGCACATTCTTTCAGGCTTGGTGGGAGTCAGAGGGCGATTACCGTGACGAGGCAACTTGGGAAACCGCAAACCCAGGGTATGGTGACATCAACGATGCCGAGGACTTTAGGTCTGCTATCCGTAGGACACCTGAAGCAGAGTTCAAAACGAAACGGTTGAACCTGTTTGTTTCGTCACAAAACACTTGGTTGCCTGACGGTTCGTGGGAACAGTGTGCGGGTGAGGTTGTTCCTGACCCTGACGATGAGATCGTGCTCGGGTTTGATGGATCGTTCTCGGGAGATGCCACGGTTGTAGTTGGCGCAATCATTCCGAAGACTGACGAAGAAAATGTAAAAGTCTTTATGGTCAAAGCTTGGGAGAAAGATATTGCTATACACGACCAGGATTGGCGCGTAGATATTGGTGATGTCGAGCAGACCATTATCCAGTTCTGTCAAAAATATCCGAAAGTCCGTGAGATAGCGTGTGACCCGTTCCGGTGGCAAAGGTCAATGGAGATCCTAGAACAAGCAGGGCTGCCTATTGTCGAATGGCCATCCACGTCACCTCGAAGAATGGTGCCAGCGTGCGCTAACTTTTATGACCTAGTTGTCGAAAATCGCATCGTTCACGATGGGGATCCCGTTCTTGCCCGTCACTTAGATAACGCCGTCACAAAGGTAGATAATCTTGGACCTCGTATCGTGAAAGACAAAAAGGGTAGCCCACGGAAGATTGACGCAGCTGTTGCAGCAATTCTCGCCGTAGACCGGGCAACAGTCGCTAGAATGGAAGAAGTGGTTCCGCAGTTCTTTGGATAGGCGTGTTATGAAACGAGTTATTGCTAGTGTTCTACAGGTAGCCGGATTTGCGGGTATCACCATAGGCGTTCTTTTGTGGTCTGTTCCTGCCGGGCTTGTTGTAGCCGGTGGGGTAGCCATCCTTGTCGGATTCGTAGTTGGGCAAAACCAGTGATCCTCAATCGTATTATCAACCCTGGTGAGGCTAGGGCAATCTCATATCAGTCGTTATTTGCTGCGGGTGATGATGTGGCTATCGGCACAGAGTCAGGTGTGCGCATAGATGCAGATACAGTCTTTGGCGTAAACGCTGTGTTCTCTGCGGTGTCGCTCATCGCTGACACTATCTCCACGCTTCCCCTACACGCTTACAAGCGCGAAGCTGACACACGGGTAGAGCTATCCCCACGACCACAGTGGTTGCGGAAACCTGACGCTGATCTTCCGGCTGAGGCTTTCTGGAACTCGGTTGTTGTTTCGATGCTGTTAGAGGGTAATGCGTTTATTCGTGCGTACCACAACACTCGTGGCGAGGTGGCAACCCTCACCGTATTAAATCCGCAAACTGTAGAGGTACAGCGGAACAGTGTGGGTCGTTTAGTGTTCACTGTAGAGGGCGAGGGCAAACCACTAACCACAGACGAGATTATTTACATTCCTGATGTTCTCTCCCCAGGGAATGTTCGTGGTGTATCCCGTGTCAAGGCACTCAAGGAGTCGTTCGGGCTAGCGCTCGCACTCGAAAGATTTGCTAGTACGTTCTTCGGGCAAGGCACAAACCTGAACGGTGTTATTGAGTTCCCAGGCAACCTCACCGAGGAACAGGCAAAACAGCTAACAGCTGGGTTCGATAACCGTCACAAGGGTTGGCGTAAAGGGCACAAGACAGGTGTGCTCACAGGTGGCGCAACTTTCAAATCTACACAGATTGACCCGCAACAGTCCCAAGCTATCGAGGCTCGTCGGTTAGCGGTAGAGGATATTGCTCGCGCTTTCAATGTTCCACCGCACCTGCTCGGTCTACCAGGCACGAACAGCTACGCTAGCGTTGAACAGAACAACCTTGCTTGGGTCACACACGGCTTGCGCCCGATCCTCACCAAAATCGAGGGTGCTTTTAACCCGCTGCTAGAACGTGGCGCTAACGGGTCAGGTGCGTTCCTCAAGTTTAACCTTGACGGGCTGCTCCGCGCCGATATCCAGTCACGGTTCTCCGCATACTCGACGGCTATGCAGTCAGGGTTCCTCACTATCAACGAGGCTCGTGCTCTTGAGGATCTAGCGCCACAAGTAGATGAGTCAGCAAGCAAGGTGCGGGTGCCTTTGGCAAATGTGGATGTGAGCGACTCTCGTCTAAACGCGCAGAGAGAACGAGTGTCAATGGCTCGTGACCTTGTGTACGCAGGGTTCGATCCGGCTAGCGTGTTGCAGGCACTTGACCTACCGAGTATTGACCACACTGGTGTACCGTCTACACAGCTGCAACCTGTTTCGATGATTGACCCTGAAGATCCTGAGTCGGTCTACAAAGACGAGGTGACTGATGCCGATTAGCACAAGCGCAATCACGCTATCCAACACGACAGCAACGCTCATCGTGGGAGCAGACAATATGCCCCACCAGGTAACGCTACACAATATGACCAAGAGCTCGAACCAATATATCCACGTCGGACCGTCGGATATGACACTAGCTGACAGTATCCATATTGACCCTGGTCAGACAATACAAATCACTTTACGCCCTGGTGATGAACTGTACGGAATGTCTGACCCGAACGGGCTTGAGGTCGGCGTACTTGATATCCAAAACAATGACTGAGCTTAGAGATCTCCCCGACAACTTTCGTCCCGCAACTAGCGAGGATGTCCCCGAGGGGCGTGCTTGCGGTAACTGCATATTCTTTGACGAGCAAAACCTTGATAGCGAAGGTCGCGCTTTCTGTGAACGGTGGGACGAATATGTTGAGGGCGGACAGTACTGTAACGCTTGGCAGGGTGACGAGGAACGGGCACCTGCCCCGCCAAAGGATCAGATCAAGGGAAGCGATAAAAACAAAAAGGGGTCTGCTTCTGGTGCCGGTTCCAATATCAAGTTCTCGGAGCGTGTAGAAACAGCACTCCGTAACAAGGTCAAGGAACATAACGAAGCGATGTCAGAGGCTAACAAGCCTGACTGGACTAGAACAACCCTCGGACAACTCAAGGCTGTGTACCGTCGCGGGTCAGGTGCCTACTCTACTTCGCACCGCCCTGGGATCTCCCGAGCTGCTTGGTCTATGGCGCGAGTAAACGCTTACCTGTATTTGCTTCGTAACGGGAAACCGGAAAACAAAAACTATGTGACCGATTATGACCTGTTGCCGAAAGAGCATCCTAAATCAACCAGGAGCTACCAGGTGCGGGAGGTCAATCTGGAACCGCCAGCGTATATGCGTGCAGCTGCAAGACAAGGGTTGAAATACCACGAGGAAGGGTTATCAGGTGGCGGATTACGTCCTCAGACAGTTCGTGAAGCTCGCGCTATGGCAGCTGGTAATGTCACAGCTGACAAGTGGGTCAGGTTAGCAGCGTGGATTGCCCGTCATATGGGCGACCTTGATGCTCCTGCTGCGGATCCCGACAACGAGGATTACCCGAGCGCGGGTGTAGTAGCTCACTTGCTGTGGGGCAGTGGGCCAAGTAAGCGTGCGGCGGAGCGAGCCTTGTCGTATGCGCAAGGTGTAGTTGGTAGACTGAGAGAAGAAAATGCCGAAAGAACAGTGGGGAATGTTGTGGCAGATCTAGAAACAAGAATGAGTCCGACGGAGTTTGAGATCCGTGAAACCAGCGAAGGTATGACCTTTGAGGGTTACGCTGCAATGTTCGACTCTCCATCGCAACCGTTGCCGTTCACTGAGAAGATTGCGCCCGGCGCGTTTACTCGTTCACTGAAATCTCGTAATGACATCAAACTGTTGTGGAACCATAGCGCGGGTGAGGTCTTGGGATCTACTAGGGCTGGCACTCTCAAGCTGTCTGAGGACGAGCGTGGGTTGCGTGTGTGGGCTATGTTGCCTAACACGACTACAGGACGGGACACATCCGAGTTGATCCGCCGTGGCGATGTAGACTCTATGTCGTTTGGGTTCTCGGTTCCCCGTAACGGTGACAGCTGGTCAGACGATGGATCTGAGCGTACCTTGAGCGAAGTGAGGCTACACGAGGTCAGTATTGTGGCGTTCCCCGCTTACACAGCCACCGCTGGGACTACAGCAGTCCGTGGGTTAGAGAGATTAGCTGAGCGCACCGATGTTGATGCAGACTCTCTGGCAGATGCTTTACTCAAGGTTGAGCTAGGCGACAACATTACTGAGGATGACCGCCAGCTACTTGAGCGTGTGCTTGACAAGCTGGCACCGGAAACTGATGAGGAAGCAAAGGCTGACACATCGCTCGAAATGCTTGAGCTCAAAAAGAAAAAACTCGAACTACTGATGGGACTCTAATGCCAGGGAAAGATCGTTACGGCAAGGGCGGGAGAAAAAAATAATGGCTACTGTAGACGAAATCAAAAAGACTATTCTCAAAGTTGCTGGCAACCCTGTATCGGGTTCCATCGCTTCACTCGCTGCACAGATGGCGGATGAGATCCACAAGCTTGACGAACCGGATGCGACTCGTGGGAAGCAGAAGCGGGTAGTTGAGTCTATGGAGACTCGAACTGCTGATACTCAAGACTAAGAGCATCCCGTAAGATCCCCTCGGAGATATCCATCTCTTGGGTGATCAGTTCCACGTTCTCTCTGAGGAACTGGATCTGTGGTGTGTCCTCAAGGTAGTTGTTCCGCATTGACTTCTTGACTGCTATATCTAACTCGTAGACTGCATCGGGTAATAGTGTCCAGCAATACTTGTATCGGTCAGCTGCTTGCTTGAGTGTGGGATCTCTAAACACGAGCATCTTGATTGTCTGGTCTGATAGTTCTCTCATCGGTTGTCCTCCGTCACTGGCCACAGGTATGCGAGATCGTCTGGCACGCCTGGGAACATAGGTTGATAATAGGTGGGATCTTTCCTCACTAGGTTAGATTGGTGTGTTCTGATTAGGTCGTAGGTCAGCCACGGTGGGGCATAGTAGTACGGGTAATCCGGGAGCATCGCTTCGACCTTGTCTTTGATGCTGTCCTTGTATCCACGGCTTGTCCACTCGTCGCACATAACTTGTGTGTAGAGGATAAGACTATTCTCGTAGCCTCGCCACATCCTGGTCGCTGGGTGATTGACCCAACCCTTGCTTTCGCCACGGAGCGCCCGTAGGATCTGGTACGCCTCGACTCGTTGCTTCCCTAGTCTTTGGCGGTCTAGGATCCTTGCGCTGACAAAGTAGCTGTGGTCTGGTAGAAATGTTTGCATCGTGTTCTCCGTTCTTGTCCTATCCTACTTCTTTCGCCAGATTCCGTAGACTCCGCGGGTTCCACCGCGCCTGGGGTCGTGGTTATCGTGGACTGTCCCGTTTATGACCGCTGCTAGGTGCTTAGATAGGCTGACTATGTAAGTGCCACCCGGCAGCTCGTCTGCTCGCATATGGTGTTGAATACCCGTCCCCTTGCCCATAGTGGGGATCCACTCGAACCCTTGATCCTGAAGATAGATCTTGACTATCTTGTTGGGGATACTGTTCCTGGCTGACCGCTCGTGACCGAAGCTTGCCATCACTCGCGCGAGTTCCTTGTAAACCTCTTTGTAGTCGCGCCCGGTTGCTATCGCTACTGACCTGACTACGCAATCGTTAGCCTCGCCCTTGTACCCGGCTGCTTTCCGTCCGCCATCGTTGTAGTTGTATCGCATCGCTCTCTCCGTTTCTAACTGTTCTTGCTGATCTCGTCTGCGATTGCCCACTGGATCTTGGTGCGCTCGTGGACTAGCTCGTCAATATCTGCCCTATCCGCTTCCAGTTCCTGAAGGGTAGCGATCTTGAGGTTGAGTTCGTTGAGTGTCCCTTTGAGTAGGTTGAACTTTGAGATCTTCACTGGCTTCTCCGTTTCTTTGTGGGGATCTCCCCTTGATACTCTAAGGCTACTACATAGCCACCGATTTGTCTAATCCATATCAAAACTTTTTTTTCGGTACCATAGATATGTCGGGAAAGTGGAGCCACTACCGACCTCGCCGTTGAGCGGAACCGCCACGGATATCCATACACCTAACTAACAGGAGAAAATATGTCTGAGTTCGTAAAGACTCAGCAGGAGCTTCGCGCCAACCTGACTTCGCAAATCCGTGAGGTCATTGACGGTGCCGAGCAGGAAAGCCGTGGGCTGGACTCTGCTGAAATTGAAAAGATCAACCGTATTGAGGCTGACATCGTTCGCGCTGACGAGGCAGTAGCTGTTGCAACCCGCAACGAAGCACGCCGCGCCGAAGCCGAAGAAGCAGCTCGCGGTTTCGTTCCCGCCGAGGCACGCGAAGAGCGTTCCACTGGCGACATCCTTCGTGAGATCGCAGCAGGCGAAATCCGTGGACACGAGTTCGAACAGCGTGCAACGCTGGTTCCCTCGGCTAACACCGTACCCAAGTCGTTCTTCGACCAGGTGTTCGATGTAGCACGACTCGTTGGCCCAATGCTTGAGGTCTCCGAAATGATCAACACCAGCTCCGGTGAAGATCTCACTATTCCGACTCTCACCGCGTACAGCGCTGCAACCCTCAAGGGTGCTGGTGCTGCTCTCGACGAGTCCGAGCCTACCTACTCAAGCATCACGCTTGGTGCTTACAAGTACGGTCTGTTGATCCCCGTTGCTGCTGAACTGGTTTCAGACGCTGGCTTCAACATTGAGTCGCACTTGGCTGAGCAGGCTGGTAACGGAATCGGTACCGCTGTGAACTCTGCTCTGACCACCGGTGACGGATCGAGCAAGCCTAACGGTATTGTTACCGCTTCGTCCGAGGGTGTCGTTGGTGGCACTGGCGTGACTGGTGCGTTCACTGCTGACGAGCTGATTGACCTGGCATACTCCGGTGTTGATGGACTCGTTCGCCGTCTGCCCGGAACCGGTTATATGGCATCTGGTCAGGCTATCGGTGCGATGCGTAAGCTGAAAGACACTGCCGGCAACTACCTGTACCAGGTGGGCGTTGGACAGCCTGACACCTTCGCTGGATTCGATGTAATCGAGAACCCGAACATTGCTGCCCCGGCTATTGACGCCAAGTCGGTTCTGTTCGGTCACTTCCCCAGCTACAAGGTTCGTATGGCTGGCGGGTTGCAGGTTGCTTCCTCGTCTGACTACGCCTTCAACACGGACACCATCACCTACCGCTTCACGATGCGGGTTGATGGCGACCTGACCCACGCCGGTCACGTCCGTCACTTCGTCGGAGGCGCAAGCTAACAACCGACGTAACGAGATTGATCCCCCAGGCTTTGTAGGTTAGCCTGGGGGATCTTTCGTTTGTGAGCTTAGACCTCTTCGATTGTAATGTTGTAATCCCGACCAACTCGGTTGCCCTGTGAACCTTTGGCGAATGTCTCGTGGATAATACTGGCTGCGTTGGCTGCTGCTTCGAGGCTGGGGTACTCTAGTCCCAAATCTACTCGTGAAAGTACCTTGTCTCCGTTAGTGCTGGTAAGTGTAACCTTGTGGGTGTTCATCGTGTTCTCCGTTTCTAGTGGTGTTGCCTTGATATCTCTAGGCTACTAGATAGCCATCAGTTTGTCTAGCCCAAACACAAAAAAAATGAAAAAACTTTTGACAGCTAAATCAGCCCACAAAATCTAGATCGTGCAATACGATGGTCTGGTGATCCCCAACCTCATCATTCCTGTATTCGGGCGTTACGATCTACTACAGCGCTTGTTAGACACAATAGATATGAAGGTATCGCACCTCGTGCTTATAGACAACGGTGCAGGCGTCACCTCGCTACAGTTCCCCGACAAGGTTCAGAACGTTCACTACATTCCGTTGCCAGCAAATCTAGGGTTGGCAGGGTCGTGGAACCTCGGCATCAAATGCCTGCCACATAACGACAGATGGTTCTTCGTATCAAGTGACCTAATCCTCGCTCCCGGCGATCTAGAGAAAATGTCGAAGGCACAAACAAACGAGCTCACACTTTCTGATGCCGAACCATTCTTCCAACTGTTCTGTGTAGGCGAGGAAGTGCTTAGACACGTCGGACTTTTTGACGAGTCGTTCTTTCCCACACACCACGAGGATCAAGACTATCTGCGCCGTACAAGACACAACGGGTTTCACGTGAAACATATTGAGGTGGGAGCAACCTATGATATGTCCGTGGCGACCCGTGTGACAGAAGCAACTAAGAATATTGCTGACCGTGTGTATAGCGACAATCTCGAATATCACAACGCGAAGATCCGAAGCAACGATTACAGCGCAGGATATTGGTCTTTGACTCGGCGTAGACGGAACGAGTGGCTGCGGTAAACTGGTGTAATGGCAATCACAAACGGGTACGCAACTTTAGACCAGGTGAAATCGGCGCTCCGCATCGAGGACAACATTGACGACACGCTCATCGAGCTTGCTATCGAGTCTGCTTCACGCGAGATTGACGGTTACACAGACCGAGTGTTCTACGATGTTGGAACCGATACAAGGATCTATGTTCCGACGGATAGTTTCACCGTCGAGATTGAGGATCTCCAAAGTGTGGAGCACGTCAAGACTTCGCCTAGCGGGGACGGGTTCACAGAAACTTGGACAGAAACTGACTACCAGTTCGAGCCTTTGAACGGGCAAGCTGGTGGGATCCCCACACCCTACACACGGATCCGCGCTATCGGCGACTATGTGTTCCCTATCTGGAACCCGCGTGTGACTGATGCCTACGAGGCGACGGTACAGGTCAAGGGTGTGTTTGGTTTTGCTTCAGTGCCCACGGAGATTGTGCAGGCAACAATCCTCTTGTCTATGCGCCAGTTCAAACGCTACGACTCCCCGCTCGGTGTTGCAGGGTTCGGGGATCTTGGTGCGATGCGGGTAACTAAGTTTGACCCTGACGTGGAAGCTCTTGTGTCACCGTGGCGGAAAGTGAGAATGGCTTGACCATCCAGGAGATGCGTGACGGACTCGGCACAAACCTCAGAACTATCTCGGGTTTGCGTGTTAGCGAGGAGATCCCCGACCAGGTGAACCCGCCTATGGCTGTGGTTAGCTTGACAACAGTCGAGTTTGATCAGGCGTTCCAGCGTGGGCTAACAATCTACAGGTTTCTTGTGACTCTCATCGCTTCACGAGCATCTGACCGTTGGGCACAGATCCGGTTAGACGGTTATTGTTCTAACGGTGACGACAGCGTGAAGAACGCTATTGAGTCTGACAAAACTTTGGGCGGTGCTGCTTTTGATGTCCGCGTGACTGAAATGGGCAACATTGGTACGATATCATTAGATGAGTCAATGTACTTAGCTGCCGAGTTCTCGGTAGACGTTTTCGCAGATTAGGGGAATACCGTGGCAAAATTTGTCGCAACAGATTACGAGATCACGATTGACGCAACAGACTTTAGCACGAGTCTTGCTGCTGTCACTTTGGATGTCAGTGTAGACGAGCAAGAAACAACCGCTTTTGGGAACGCTTTTCGTACCCGTATCGGTGGTCTGAAAGATGCTTCGGTTACGCTCGACTTTCACCAGGACTTTGCTGCTAGCGGTGTAGACGAAACTTTGTTCGCTGCACTCGGCACCGATGTTGCTGTTGTTATCAAGCCAACGTCAGAGGCTATTAGCGCCACGAACCAAAGCTACTCGTTCAACGCTTTGGTTACACAGACCCAGCCCTTCGCTTCCTCCGTGGGCGACTTGGCAACCCTGTCTGTGACCTGGCCAGTGAACGGTGCTGTGACGAGGGCTACGGCGTAACAAATGATTATCAACCTACAAGTTAGCTACTCCGACAACACCACCAAAGAGATAACCGCGAAAGCAGCAGATATTGTTGCTTTTGAGGAGCGGTTCGATATCTCGATGGCAAATCTGCAAAACGAGGTTCGGCTGACTCACTTGTTGTTCTTGGCTTGGCACACAGAAAAACGCTCTGGTGCCACAAAGGCTGAGTTCGACAAGTGGGTCGAGACCGTCGAAACTATTGAGGCTGTAGATCCAAAAAAATAGTTCCGCTCGGTGATGCGTCAGCTCATTGGATGATCGCAACTTTGGCGTGGGAAATGAAAATCTCGCCTAACGAGCTAATGGATCTGTCCCCGAGAATGTTGTTCACGTTGCAGAAAGTGCGCGAAGGCGAGATCAAACGAGCTAACAAGCGCAGGTGACGGCGGTACAATAGTTGTGGGGATTGGGGTTGTCAGATGATAGATCAGAAAGTTGATGCGCTATCTTTCAAGCAGCTCAAGTCTGAGTTCCGTCAGCTAGACAAGAGTGTTCAGAAAGAAACAAAGGCTGGTATCAAAAAGTCGATTGGTTCTGTGACTTCGCGTATGCAAGGCGAGATTGACTCTATCCGTCCTGATGCTCCGATGAGCGGTATGAGCTCAGGTAGCAAGCTGAACCAGTGGAGATCCCCTGCGGTCAAGCCGTCTCTCCGTTTGTCAGCTGGTCCCGGCAAGGCTGTGGCACAGATTACCGCATCGGGCAAGAGCGGTTACAAGCGAATGTTTGCTATCACTGAGCGTGCTGGTTCCCGCAGTTCTGGTTTCACGGATAGCGGTAAGCGGATGATCCGTGTTTTGCAGAAACGGAACAGGCTAGTCAAGGGCAAAGGTGGTCGTTATGCTTTCCGCGCATACCTCAAGTACCGTCCCTTGTTGCACGACCAGGTTGAGCGGGAACTGAACGGGTTAGCCCGCCGATTGAATGTGAGGCTCAAGAGTGGCTCGTAACGTATCCCAGATCACAATCCCGATCAAGTATGTTACCAACACGAAGGCACTTGGTCAGGCACAGGGCAAGTTCGCCAAGTTCGGTGGGGCAATAGCCAGTATTGCTGCTGCTTCCACGGCTGCGATTGCTGGTATTGGTGCTGCTGCGGTCAAGATGTCCTCAGAGTTTGAGACGAACTTTGCAAAAATCCAGGGTTTGGTGGGCGTTGCCGGTAAGGATCTAGGCGAGCTTGAGGAAGCAGCGCGACGACTTGGACCACAGTTCGGGAAATCCGCTAACGAGGCTGCTGAGGCTCTGTTCTTTATTACCTCCGCCGGTCTGCGCGGGGCTGCTGCGACAGAGGTTCTTGAGGCTTCGCTCAAGGGTGCAGCTATTGGTCTAGGTGACACTAAGACGATTGCTGACCTAGCCACTTCGGCGGTGAACGCTTACGGTGAGTCAAATCTTGGTGGCGCGCAGGCTGTTGATGTTCTAGCTGAGGCTGTTCGACTCGGTAAGCTCGAACCAGAGGAACTCGCCCAGTCTATGGGTCAGGTTCTGCCTATCGCCTCGAACTTGGGTGTGTCGTTCCAAGAGGTCGGCGCAGCGATGGCTGGTATGTCAAAGACTGGCACAAACGCTGCTACCGCATCTACACAGCTCCGAGGGATCCTAAACACACTCGCTAAGCCTACCGTTGGCGCTCAAGAAGCACTTGCGGGAATGGGTTTGTCTGCTGAGGGGTTGCGGAACCAGATCAAAGACAAGGGGTTGTTCTCTACCCTTGAAACTTTGACAGACAAGTTCGAGGGCAATATCGAGGCAACCACTTCGGTGTTCGGTAACGTGCGGGCTTTGTCTGGTGTTCTTGACTTGATGGGCGCATCGGTTGATGACAACCGCGAACTGTTTGCCAAGATGACTGACGAAGTTGGTGTGCTAGACGAAGCGCTTGCCGTTACAGCGGATACGGTCAAGTTTAAGTTTGATCGTGCGATGGAGACAGCAAAAGCGTCACTCCTGCCTGTGGGGGATATCCTCATCGGTATTGCGGGGGAACTACTCGACTCGTTGATGCCCACTATTGAGAAACTTGGACCTATATTCGAACAAACGTTCGAGGCTTTCGCGCCTGCACTCGATAATTTGTTCGAGTTGCTACCTGGTCTGATAGATGCTTTCCTGCCACTACTGCCGATTATGGGCGATATTGCTGCGATAGTTGTGGATCTGGTGACATCACTATTGCCACCGTTTATCGCGCTACTGGATGCGCTAATGCCTGTCGTCGAGATGTTGGTAGAAACATTTGCTGCACTAATCACGCCACTTGTCGAAATGTTAGTGCCCGTGCTGGGTGAGATCTTTGAGGCTGTGGACAGGATCCTACAAGCAGCCTTGCCTGTGTTTGTGGAAATGCTTGACGCGCTAATCCCGATTGTCCTTGAGCTAGTCGAGATGTTCCTACCCTTGATCGAGATTGTGTTACCGCTACTTGAAGCGGTGCTGCTCGGTCTAGTTATTCCAGCGCTGGATGTATTAGCGCAAATGATGTCACACTTCTTGCCACAGGCTATGGAAGCGTTTAAAGAGGTAGGACTTGGCAGGCTACTACTCGCGCTTGGTGACTTTGCTCAAGACTTCGACGACATTGTGTTTGGTATTAGAACATTTTTTGCTAACGGTTTCAACGCAATGCTTGGCGCACTAGAAACGTTTATCAACGCTTCGATCCGTGGTCTGAACTGGTTTATTGAAAAAGCAAACTCGTTGCCTGGGGTAGAGATACAGTTCCGCGCATCGGAGATCGAATTTGACCGGATTGCTATGCCCGGCAGGTTTGACAATATGCGTTTCGGTGATGTGGATGTTAGCGGTATCCGTGATGTAGGCGACAGGTACAAGGCTTCGCCGAGTATGTTCGACTCTGGTGGTGGCGGTCTGCGCGAGACTGGTGGCGGATCACTTCTAGGGCAACAAAATCTACAGCTATCCTCTGTGATGGCGCAAGATATTTTACGGAACAGGTTTGGCGTTACCGCATTTGCTGACGGTGGAATTGTGAACCGACCTATGGTGGGGATGGTGGGCGAGGCTGGCCCTGAAGCGATTATCCCGCTGAGCAAAGCAAACCGGATGGGATCCACCTACAACATTACGGTGAACGCGGGTATGGGATCTGACGGGAACCGTATTGGTGAGCAAATCATCAAAGAGATCAAACGGTACGAGAGGCAGTCTGGCCCTGTCTTTGCGAGCGCATAATGGCGACTACTGTCGAGATCGAAGCAGTCGAGGGGTTTATTCTTGATGACCCTGTAGCGGGTGTGCTAGACAACCCTGTTTACACGCTTGGCGGTTCTGTGTTCACGGATATCACAGACCAAATGATTGACTTGAGTATTGCGCGAGGCAAGTCCCGTGACCTTGACAGGTTCTCGTCTGGTTCACTAAATGTTGTGTTGAATAACGAAACAAGGTTGTTTGACCCGTTATACACTGCCGGTTCGCTATACAGGAACATTATTCCGAGGCGTGCGGTGAGGATCACGACGGATGGTGTGCGCCAGTTCACGGGTGTCATTGACGATTGGAACTTTGCTTATGACCCTGGTGGTCAGTCGAAGGCAGAGATTGTTGCAACAGACGACTTTACGCTACTGGCAAGACAGACCTATGCCGGAACATCCGTCTCACAAGCCTCAGGTGCCCGTGTGAGCGCAGTTCTTGACTCTAGTGGGGTAGCGTGGCCGAGTGACCGTAGGGACATCTCTCAGGGCGTGTCAGAGCTTGAGGCAGAAACATTCTCCGGTAACGCGCTTGAGTATTTGCAAAAAGTCGAAACGTCTGAACAGGGTGCGCTGTTTATCGCTAAGAACGGGGATTTGACATTCCTAGACAGGTCAGCTGCTACGCCCACAAGTGACTCGCTTGTTACCTTTGCGGATGACGGTACAGGGATTGACTACACACGGGTCAATGTGAACTACGGTGTTGAGCTACTCATAAACAATGTCACCGTGTCCTCTGGCGTGGGCGCAGGTACAGCAAATAATGAGCGCTCGGAGAAAGTGTACGGGATTAGCTCAGAGGATCTTGATACTTTCCTTGACTCACAGGCACAGCTCGACAATATGGCCAACTTTATTGTGTCCAAGTATGCGGATCCAGAATACCGCTTCGACAGCGTGTCTATGAACCTTGACAGAATGTCTGCGCCAGACAAAGCAACTGTTCTTGGACTTGAGCTTGGTGATGTTATTGTGATCAAGTTCACGCCTAACGGGATCGGGAACCAGATCTTGCAGTACGGTGAGATCATCAAGTTGGATCACGAGATTGAACAGATCCGGCACGATGTAACAATCGGTGTGTCTGCCCTTGATTGGACTTTCCTTGTATTAGACGACAATGTATTCGGTACAATAGACGTGAACCACTTAGGTTTCTAGGGAGAATAATGGCTGGCGCTGGTTATCGTACTTTTGTTGCAGGTGAGGTACTCACTGCGACTAATGTTCAGGGTTACTTGATGGATCAGGCTATTCCGGTGTTTGCGGATGCGACTGCTCGGGATGCTGCGATTACCTCACCTAGCGAGGGACAGCACTGTTTCTTACAAGATACGGATGCCTTGCAGTTCTATACTGGTTCGGCGTGGGTTGCTGCTGGTGGTGCCGGTGGCGGAGGATTTGAAACCAACTTTTTGCTGATGGGAGCATAACAATATGGCAACTTCGTACAAATCACTGGGGCAGTTAGATCTCACGACTACTTCGCTGACGGATCTTTACACGGTTCCCTCTAGCACCGAAACGGTTGTGTCCACGGTTATCATTGCTAACCGTACCGCAAGCGCGACCACGTTCCGGTTGGCTATCCGTGTGGATGGTGATGCTATCTCGAACCAGCATTACATTGCCTATGATGT
>Ga0098055_1000848_pt1 | contig 17372 bp, 21 predicted proteins | sample 17_taG_FD_75107 | JGI IMG/M metagenome (GOLD analysis project Ga0098055, IMG submission 75107) | Marine viral communities from the Subarctic Pacific Ocean - 17_ETSP_OMZ_AT15314 metaG | ecosystem: Environmental > Aquatic > Marine > Oceanic | place: Pacific Ocean | collected 2015-01-18 | reverse complement strand
TGTATTTCAAGCTTTCTCTGTCTTGTTGGGTCGCTATATCTAACCAAAACAGAAGGATCGCCAAATTTGGCAAACTCGGCCCATGATCTCACAGTATAGTTACCAGGCTCATAAGTACCTAGTTTGGGCTCCCTTTTACCAGTCTGTGCGGTATCGATCAAATAACCACCCGCTACACCGACCCGCTCCGCTTGTTTAAGTTGCGCTAAAGCGCCGCTATGATCACCGGATTGATAAGCCTGCAAAACGCTCATTACGTCGCTAGGGTTGCCGCCAAGGTTGTTAATTAAACGTAAACGCTCTTGAGCCAGCTCAAGAAAGCCCTCATTGTCTCCACGCTCCAAAAGCTGAGCGCCTTTTCTAGCGTCCTTAAAAAAAGCCTTTTGCCTAGCCTCGTCTAACCCTTGAAACGTGGCAAGCGTCTTGGCCGCGCCGGTAGGATCTAATGCGGATAGCTGTTGAAGTTCTAAACTTTGAGCCGGGTCAAAGCCAGGCTGGGTCATTTGACCGGCCAGTGCATCACTAAGCTGATCTAGCTCATTCTGTCGTTTAGTTTGCTGTATCTGCTGGCCACCTTGAAAACCTTGCATATAACTTTGAACCGGGTCGAACTGTTGCATTTATTAACCCCCTAACCCTTGTGATAAACCATAAGCACCAGCCAAATTACCAGCTAGACCGCTTAGCGCTTGACCTTGATTCAATGCCGCTTGTGCCGCTGAATCACCTTGCGACAAAGCAAGGTTACTGAGCTGCGAACCTTGTCCGGTCGCCAAATTAGCCAGCAATGTGGCCATCTGTGCGCGCTGATTCGCATCAGTAGTCCCTGCATTACTTAGCAGATTGGCAATATTCGCACCACCCGCACCGATTATATCACTTAACCCTGAACCTTGCTGCCTTGATAGGTCTGCAAGTGCCGACGTGCTACCACCGATCTGGTTAGCTAGGTCTCTACCTGCTTGTGATCTTAAACCGCTTATTGTTTGACCTGTCCCGCTAATTAAGTTTGCAATATTTTGCCCAGTACCCATTTGATAGCCCGCACCTTGTCCCGCTAACGCCTGCGTGATATTAGCGCCTTGTCCCAATAGACCCGCTTGGCCTTGCGCCGCTTGTCCTAATAAGCTTGCTCCTAGCTGGCCTTGTTGCTGTAATGCCTGAGCACCTTGCCCAAATAAATTAGCTTGGCTTTGAGCAGCGGCTAACCTGTTCCGAGCGTTTGCGAGCGACGCTTGTGTTTGTAGTGAAGCATTTTGCGCCGCGAGGTTGCCTTGCTGCTGTCCGGCTTGGCTTAAAAACTGCCCCTGCTGCCCCGCTGCTTGTAAACCCTGGCCGCTCAGCGCGTTCAAGTTTTGTATCTGCTGCTGTAACTGCGTGCCCGCCAACCCTTGCCCGTACTCCGTCAACTCTCGCAAAACCTCGCCACCACCAAGGCCCCCCGTTGCACTAGCCTGGTTAATAACAGCCCTTTCGCCCTGCTCTCTTAGAAATTTTTGAACTGGCGAATCAATTAAAGCTTGATCGAAAGCCGCTTGACCTTGCGCACCACTTAACGCCGACTGTACCCCTTGAGCTTGTAAACCTGCCGGACTGTATGCGCCTACACCTTGCGCCGCCTGTTGGAAAAGAGGTTGACCCGTCATGGGGTCAACTGTTGAAGCACTCCCGCCAAAACCACCACTTAACGCCGCTTGACCTTGCTGTAACTGTCTCATTGCCCCAGTAGTACCGCCTTGAAGCTGAGCCAGTCCACCTAGGGCGCCTTGACGTAAAATGTTACCGCCTTGCGCAAGCTGCCCCTGCGCAAAGTTTTGGCCTTGCTGTAACGTGTTCAACGCTTGCCCTTGTCCCGTTTGTAAAGCCGCAGACCCGCCTTGCAAACCTTGCCGCAAAGCTGCTTCCGCACCTGATAAACCGTACTGTTGTGCTGCTTGCGGTTGCGCACTTAGAGGGAACTGTGCCGAGTTAGTTGGTTGCGGGCTGAACTGGTTCGCTGGTAGGGCCGATATGCCACCGAGCTGCCCTACGGGTTTCGCTGAGTTTATAACCGGGGTCGTGTTGGCATTAATGCCTAAACTGGAAACAGAAGGGTTTAAACCATTGAAACCGGACGAGGGTACCCCGCCCTGTCTTAATTGAGCCGCCGTTGATACTATAGCCATTTAAACATAACCTCCGCCAGATAATAGTGTTGATAGATCCATATCTTTCAAATATGAATAATCTATATTAGGATTAGCTCGCCCACCTCGTTGAAATAACCCAGGGCTATTTAATTCTTGTCGGTAAGGTTGCAAACCGCTCAAATTAATAGGGCCTCCGAGAATTGCGTTTTGCATTTGCGGCAAACCTGCAAGAATAGCCTCTTGCGCTGCAACATTGCCGCCTTGAAACGCTCTTTGCTGCGCCGGAACAGTACCGCCAAAAACGCCTAGTGCCTCCTGATACCCCTGTCGTGACGTTCGCATAGCTTGAGGATACAAAGTGTTAATCTCGCCTCGCGCCTGCTCTGTCGCCTGCTGAACGTTCGCCATAGCTGATTTTGACGCTTTCTTTTGCGCCTTGGCTGCCTTATTGCCTGAATATATTTGCGCCCCTGCTCCAACTAATGCCGAGCCGCCTATAACTGCCGCTGTTGCCATTTTAAAACCCCCTGCTTAATATTAACAAATCGTATTGAGTTTTATTTTTAGTCCATGCTTTGGGGATAATACCGCTATTTGAAAAATTAAAGCGCTTTAGGTAATTAACAACACTCTTGCAATAAGTCGGTACTGTTGCAAATAAAGTTTTCCCCGCCATGTTATCGGTACACCATTCCACAATGTTCTCACCTGCTAATAACGAATAGTTTTTTCTATGTTGCGGCAATATATGAATGTGACAATCGAAGCAGTTAGTAAAAGCGTGCTTAAACTGAACAACACCTATCAACGAACTATCAACCTCTATTTTTAGCCAAATATCGGTCAAAACGTCCACCTTGAGATGTTCAATTGTGGCGTTATCCTCGCTTATGGCTTCAAATATCTCGGTGTTAGTTAAAACATCGAGACATAGACCCACGTCCATAGTTTGTGTAATGTTCAAACTAAAATCCAGCCTTTTGTCTTGTCGCCGCCGATGTCAGCATCACGTTTAACATATAACAGATTTCCCGCGACACCTGCCTGATCCAAATACAAAGCACCCTGTGCCGCTTCCGTAATAGATTCTGGCAACCCTGTACCGATGATCAAGGTGCGCTCAGTGATTAATTTTAACCATGTATTAAATTGCGCCGCTGGTGCTCCGCCTTCGTTTAAAATAGGTCTACCGCTGCTAGGTTGAACAATTCTAATTGCCACGGTGTCCACCTCTAACATTAGCCTCTAGTTTTATAAATACCGGTTTGACTTTATCACTCATCACAAACTTAAACACGGCAAACCTAGGAAACCTCCCTAACTTGTACCAAATTGCGCGTTTGAAATATTCCCCAACAGCGCCAACAGAGCGGTTTAATTCGTTACCGAATACCCTACCGTCATCTGATGTTGAAAGTCGTATTTGCGGGTTTTCAACGTACAAATCACCTACACCGCTTTCCATAGTTGCTTCTATTTCCGAAACTGTAATTGCGTTACCTAAATCAGATAGCGGCTGAACTGATACGACTCTGATTATCTCGTTGCCATATTCGCTATAGGTGTCAACCTCTACAGACCCCAACCTGCCGTCAATACTGTCACCACATAAAACCCTATTATACGCAGTAACAATAGAGTTTACACGCCATCTTATTGTCTCAGTCAAACCTTTAGAATTAATAATTTGGCTTTTGCGCTCATTCCATAACCCCGTGACGGTGTTATATTCAAAAGTAGCTGTCGGTAGGGAAAACCCCACAAAATACGCGCCGTTTTGCGCGTATGAATAGGCAAAAGCTTGTTTTATCTCAAGCTCGGTATAATCTTGCAGCGCCGAGTCGATTGCAGTAGTTGATATTTTTTGAGCTGCGTTCCCAGTCAGGGCCCAGACAGCAGGGCTCTCGTTGGTTCCTCCCCCGATCCACATAAAGGTATTATTTGCGTTAATCATAGAAAAAGGTGCAAAAACGCCTTTATCTATGAAAAAACCAGTACGTTGGAAAGGGAAACCCCCCGCCCCTACGTTCTGGTGCTCTTCTATTGTCTCTGAGCCCGCTAAATAAAGCTTGTTATTATAAACATGCAAGGATGTTAAATTATCGGGATCACTTTCAGCGCTACCGAAATCGAGCGCGCTCCAGCTTGTACCGTCGTTCGCGTCTGATTTAATGAATTTTTTAGTGTCCGTTGTGCAAACAAAAAAGCTATCAACAAAAGCGACTAATTGAGGCGCACCGTTAGCAGTGAAACCCGCATCTACAATCTGAACAAAGGGCGTACCGCTCGACTCGTCTACAATATAACCATTGCCTCCGGGGGCGAGAATCATCAACTGCTTACCGTTGTCGGCCATTGAAACACGATTTTCGCCGGGGATAGTACCCAATGCCACAGCCGTGAATGTCTCGTTACCGTCAACATCAATCGAACTGTCAACCCTGTATAATGTGGTTCCGTTCAAAAAGTAAGGTTTACCCGCTTTTACATGCGCACCCCTATTAACCTGCTTAACTTCGCCTGTGGTCAACAACTGGCTCACGCCAGGACTACCGAACAAACTAGCGTTAGAAAGCGCGCCTTGTGTTTGTGGGATATTAGGATACCAGTTAACGCAATCTTGTGCGCTAACTGGTAGCGAATCGGACAAGTAAAACCCATTGGCAATGGGTATTTGTATTTTAGGCATGGTTAGGACTCTTCGTCATCGTCCGACTGATTATAGAATTTACTCTCATCGCTGCAACATTCGTTACCTGAGCCAATAGGAAGCGTTGACGGGTGTTTTGTAGCCGCTTTTATTCGCGCCGTTTTTCTCATAGCCTTGAGTCCTGTAGCGGCATTCTGGTATAAGGTTGGCCCGACATCAATATCATAAGAATTTAAAACTCTAAGCGCTGTATTAAAAATTAAACCATTAATCGCGCCGTCTGGTATAGTTATCAAATCGGTAGGGCTTGTTACTTTTGTATACCCAAGAGGCACCGTTATAGCTAACTCAGCCATGTATCTATTCATATAACGGACAACAAATTGAAAATCTACCGCTTCGATAGGTTGCTCGTTCGCTTGTACTAATATTTCTTGAAGTATGTCGCTAACAACATCTTGAGCGGTCTCCATTTATTTGGCCTTTTTCGGTGCTTTTGACTTCTCTGTTATTGGTTTCTCTGGTTTTGGCTTTTCATCACTCCAACCCAGAGAGATCGCATATTCCAATGAATTATCATTAACTGTTACGGGTGTGCCGTCTGGTTTATAAAGTTGGTTCATGGTCTCACCTTACTGTTGACTTAATAAAAACCCCTCGTCAGAAGGGCTTCTATAAATCAACTGTTAAGGATTGCCGAAACCCTGACCAGCAAAGAACGGATTCATAACCCCGTAAGCCGGTCGGAAATCAATACGAACCTTGTTGTTGTTTTCAAGGAAACCGACACCTTTACTAACACGTAACTGTAGACCGTCCTCAGTTGTCGCAATGGTATCAGTGCTGTGTAGCTTCTTGATCGGTACTGACGCAACAGTAAACGCTTGCTTATGCCAGAACAAGTTAGGCTGAATGATCGTCGAGGCCGCCCCGCCAAGCGTGATCACGTCGGACGCTGCAATCGCGGAATCAACCGTATTATATTGACCGTTGGCTTCAAAGATTGCTGGGCCTGTAATAGTTAAATTACCAGCACCGGAACCATCAAGAGTTACATCTTGAGTTACCGTTCCTGTGAATACAACCTGTGAACCAGTTTCATCGATTACAGGTAACCTGGTAGAAAGGTTCAAGCGGTTTCGACCAGTAATCGTTACCGTTTCACCGGCCTTAACGACCAAGTTTGCTTGGAACGCAGTGACACCGATAACCTGGGTCATAGTATCCTTAGCCGAGGCATAAGTCGCAACGGGTGTACCGACAACCGTACCAGCTCGATCCGCACCAGTGCCGGTTGTGTAACTGGCAAGCGTGTTGGCTGTCATAACTCGCATTCCTGCGAAATTGTCAGTGATGGTCGCTCGCTGGTTTGCTGTCATCGCGCCCGTCTCTCCTCCGAGACTTCGTTGATCGCTTGCAAGCTTGCGCTGCGTGAACGGGTTTGCCGCATAACAAAGCGCACCGTCAACCGGAACACCGGACGCTTGTATAATCGCACCCGCTTCCGCCACATCATCCCAACTTGAAACACCTGTCCCAACAGTACCAGCAAGTAAGCCGGTGTTTTTCATCATAAAACCAGCGTAGTCCGTTTCAAAATCAGTGACAATTCTTGTCGCCATTGGTGCAAGTAACGTGTCGAGCTGATCCATTTTGATAGCTTCGTCGGCTTCGTCATAATCGACGAACGTGGTGAAGTAATCTTGAACGGTCGCGCTCGCTTTACCTGTCACAATGTCGGACTTAGTTTCGCCTGAAACATCGCCCTTTGCTGTTCTTACCGTCCTGTAATCAGTAGGACGCTTAACGTCAATGGTGTCGCCTGTATCACCTTGGAATTTACCCGCAAATAATTGGGTGTCCACGTTTTTGGTTAAAACTCGTTCGCTCTCGAATTTATCTAAAAACGATTTCATTATTTTTCGTGAGAAATTACTATCAAAATTATTAGCCATGAGTGGCTCCTTTACTATTCAAATTTAGCGCCCTTGATATTTAGATACCTCCCGGTATCGTTATCAACACCTTTACCGCCCACATCTATTGATGGGGCTGGGGCTGTGCTTTGTTTCGGTTTCAATGCCGAAGCATTGGTTTTAATTGTGTCGAGCTTTTGACCAACCAAAAAAGGCGACGTTTGAGCAAGCTCAATGCCTTCCGCTTGGTTCGCTGCCAAGTGCTTGACTATAAGCGGCCCGTCAGAGTCGGCAATAATAAAACGAACTAACTCGTCAGACAAACCTAATTGAGCAACAACGTTCGCCGCTGCGCCAAGCTCGTCTTGTTTGATCCCGAGTTCGGTTGCTCGCTGCGCATACTTTTTCGCCTTTTCTGCAAATTCAGCCTGCGACTGTGCTTCAGCTTTTTGCTGTTGCTCTAATTGCTGTTTTTGTATCCAATTTTGCTCAGCATCAAATTGCGCTTTAGCTGCAAGCGCTTTATCACGCTCTGCTATCTTGACTTCGTAATCATCATCAAAAGCATCTGGAACGGGCGGCACTTCCGCAAATTTAGCGCTCATGCGCTCCTGTTCCTGTCTTTGGTACTCTTTTAACTGGCGTTCAGCCTCTTCTGCCCTCCGCTCAGCCTGTTTAGCTTCAAAGTGCTTTTTGTTGATAGCGTCATTAATAGCCTTTTGCTTAGCCTCTTGATCTTCAACAGCTTGCGGTTGTTGTTCGTGTTCCGCTTCACTAGCAGGCGCTAACTCTGCCGCAACCTCTTGCGGTTGCTCTACGTTTTCCACGTTCGTGGTATTATCCAACTCTGTGAATTCGTTTTGTAGCTCACTCATGTTTAATCGCCCTTAAAGGTATAGTCTTGGATAGACAGTGCCGAATATTAAGGTTATTCGTAGACCTAACAAACATTATAAATGCAATCTATGGGTCATGCAAACACCATAGATTAAATGAATACAGTCACGTTAAAAAAGTGATTTCAGCCCGCTATTTTTCTTATTCCAGAAAAAGCGGCGCCGATAAATAAAATTAACTCGTCATTCTCGTTTTCAATGCGTCGTACAACATCGCCGTTATCCCTCATTATTAACTTAGACGAGCCGCCCTTGTCTTTTATTGATTTCCGCTTCAATAAACCGTTAGCCGATACATTAAGCGTATCGATCGGCGCAAGTAAAGCGCCAGTCACAACGGTTAATGAATCAATCACGATTAACTATCGTCTGGTCTGCTGTGACACTGAATGCTTGGGATATGCCGCCAACCTCTCGCCCTGTCGATGTAACGGTCATAGGGTTGTTTGAATCAAGACCGTTTATCTTATGCAATTCGTCCACTAACGTCTGAATACCATTAATTAATGATAATTGAGTACTCTCCGCAGATGTCAAACCGCTGGTTCCTGTTTCAACTACGACCGCCCTTGTGGACACCTCAAGCCGTATAAACGCATCAAAGCCCGTTGCCTGCTCAAATGTTGCAAGGCTAGGCTCTCTAGGGAATAGATTACCCTGAACCGTTACTTCTCCGTCTTGCTCTGGTGCGCGAACCTTCCAGCCTAGATCGTTACGCAAGAAAAAATAAGGCGCTATTGATTGCCCGCCACCTGTCGCATCACCGCCCGTTGTGTCAAAGGCTGGCGGGTATTTGGCATTATCGCCAATAGCCACCCACTCTTTCCAGGCAGAGTATATATCACTCTGCGTATCATAAGAACCTGCGCCGCTTAATTGTACTTTTAGATTTTGACCATCAAAGGAAACGCTTGGCATTTTTAAGGATTCCTATAGTTTCGATCAACTTGCTGCTGAATAGGTAGCGTTACGTTTGAAGAAGTATTAACGCTCTCTATCCGTTGATAAATATAACCAAGCGAGTGTATAACAATATCAACACTACTGACTGCAATATTAGCTGTAAATGTCGCTCCGCTATTTTCAACGCCTGCAAGCTCCGTTGTTGTCCCAGCATCGTAAACCCTAACTTCACTGTTAGCCTGTAAGCCTGTAAGGTTTAAAGCTGAAGGTGGCGCAGTTATAGTTATATCAGGGCCGCTATTCACATTAATAGTAGAATTGCTACCTAGTAATACAGTGATCGCGCTACCTGATATGTTTTCAACTTCTTGAATACTGGAATTTGTTATTGTATACGTGCCCGCAGTGTCAAAAGTAAGCTTACCGCCTACTGTAATACCATCGAGAGCGGTCACGCTACCGCCTTGCAAGCGTAAGTCGCCCGCTACTGTAATGCCGTTAATGTTCGCCCCGTTACATGCTACAGCTTGCCCTGTAGCTAGGTTAAAAGAACCCGTTGCTGTTACGCTAGACCCTAGGGTAAACTCGCCCATACCATTAAAAGAACCCGACAGGGTGCAACTAGACGCATTGCTAATATTAAAGTCCCAAGGCGCAGCTGTCCCCCACGAATAACTACCCCTTAGCACCGCAGTATCCGCCACGTCATCGCGCGTATCTAGGTAAACCCGCATAGCTTGTTTTGATAACCTGAAATTTTCCTGATTAGGCGCATTGTCGGCGGGGCTAATAATAGCCGCGCCCCCATCATCAAAAGCAACGGCGCTTGACCCGTCACCAATGCTGAACGGTGCCGGTAGAAATATAGCCGAGCCGGACTTTGTACACCATGCCCCGATCTTATTAGCATATGACGTACCCTGGACGGCCAATACAGCATCATCGAACGAACTTGCCCCTGTAAAAGTAGGTAAATTAGTCCCTCTTTTTTCTGTATCGAATAGAAACACCCGTTGAAAGAACGCTAGAGTAGAAGAGCCCCCTACAAGCGCCTGCCTGAAAGTGCCGAAACCCCAGCCCGTAACATTTGAAGGATTATATGCGCCGCTAAAAGCGTCCGTTGAAGTGGCGTTCAAGTCCAGGCAAATAGTCACCGGCCCCGCTTGCGCCGCAGCGAATGGTGTGTCATTTCCCCCGATATTAAACTCCCTGTAATCACTTCCACCACTCCCCGAAGTTAGCCTTGCGACCACGCCTCGGGATGCCAACGTCCCCACCTGTATACGGTTAGGCGCGTTAAACTGTACGGAAGACAACAACACTTTAGTATTTGTGCCTGCGTTCTTGGCCGCAGTACTGTTCTGGGAATTCAGGCCAAAATATATACCCTCGTTCCCTCCGCTGTTTTGCACTTGTGCTCCGCTGGTCGTGATAGGCAAGTTGCCGCCAGTTTTCAGACCAGTTTGAAACGCTGCGTTGAAAGACCCACTGTTGACGCTGGAATTACTGGTCATTAGATACTGTGCTGACGGTAAATTAAAAGCCATTCAAAAAACCCCCTTATGGATTGCTATAGTTACGCTCTAACGGTGCGACTAGGGATATGTTCTGACCGACTGCCCTTGTGATAGTACCTGTCGCAAGCACATATTGGGCTGTATTTTGTCCAATAGCTACGATTGTCACATCAGCATCCGTCCCCGCAGTTCGTCCACCTTGCGTATTACCATCGTAATCGAAATCAAAGCCAACTGAACTATTACCGGAAATATTACCGGAAATGGCCGCACCTGAATTATCATTCACAAGTAAAGCGCTAGAAGTACCGAAGCCAGTAGTAAAAAACATCCTGTAAATAGCATCGGCATCACCTGACAGGTTACTGTTGAAATTCAAAGAACCGGCAGACACAAAAGGGAATGTTCTTTCTGTATCGCTCGAATCTGTGAAAACAAGTCTATTTGTGTCGTTGGCGTTGAAAGTATCAATATAGACACCGCCGCCGCCACCATCACTGTTATTAACCAGTTTAGTTTTTAGCGTATCGCCAACAAAACCCAAAAACTCGTCCTGTAAGTTACCTATATTCGCCGGGCCAGCATCAACGTCAATATCTGAATTTTGTCTAAGTTGATACTGTACGAATTCATAAATCTGTTCGGCTGTGCCGCTGTTACCGTCAATAATAACACCGAAATTATAGCTGGTTCCACCGATTGTCCGACTCTGTGCGCTAGGATACAACCTGATCTCCATACCGGTATAAGGCGCATTGTTTTGAATATCCGAATCACTAGCTGATATTTTTAGGTCACTTGCTTCTGCTAACGGGAAACGATTAGCGATATAGTTTAGCGATGTTAGACCAATTGACGTTGAAGTGGCTGAACCGTAAGTGTTACCCTGTGTTCGGATAAATAGCGTCAACGTGTCGCCACGTTTATCAAAATTACCATTACTACTATCGCCAAAAGTCTGGACACCTTGATTCACTATTCCAGTAAAATCAAAGTCATTAGCTGTCGAATCACTGCTAAAAGCATAATATGGCTGTGAACCTGAATCAATGTTACCAAGGCTTACTATACCCATGTATTCGCGTTCGATCACATCACCCGCCGTAATTTCTCGCCAGCCGCATGATCTTAAAAGGTTGCGCGTCGTGTCGTTAGCTGGAACCCAATTTTCTACAAATTCAAACTGTTCCGGCGTGATAGACACCATTGGAAACTCGTAAGGGATAAGCGCTGAATCACTTTTCCACTCTTCTTTAAGGAAAGAATAGAGCGCTTGCCCTGTAACGCCGTCATTGCTTAAATTACCCGCAACGGATAGCGCGATTGTTTTCGCGCTCGCGTTAATCGTTACTTCAGTGCCTTGGTTTAAATCGTCTGGATCAATTATCAATGTCATTTATCTATACCTTTACTTTTAAGTCAACACTACTGATAAACGCGCCCGCTCTTTTAATGTCCATAGTATAATCTACAGGTTTAAGTGCGTCCACGGTCTTACTTAACTCTTGATTAGACATGCGCATAGTCTGGTAATTTGCCTCGCTATTTTGTTGCAATGCTTTCATCATGGCGGTCATGTTAGCCTCAAGCGTTGTTATTTGATCAGATTGGGCTTGACCGAGCTTGTTAAAAGCTCTCGCTTGCGCTTTTGCGATCTTCTCCAAGCCTTCCGCCTGTTTTTTTAATGCGGCATTCAGGTTATTTACAGCCAAAATAGCGCTAGATACTTCCTGCTTAACAGAATTGTCACTAATCGCGCCAAGTATGTTACCTATCAACTTATCGCTAATTAGCGGCTCGTCTTTCAATTCTAGGACTTTTTTACGGGCCTCTAACTCTCGCCTTGCTAACTCTTGCGTAGCTTTACTTGCTAACATCCGATCCCCCTACCAACCCACTTGCTAAAGCTGCTAAGCTTTCAACGTCCAGCGATTGAATTTCGCTAAGTGTTTTCTGAGTATCAACCTCTAACTTTTGAACCTGCGCGCCTGCTTTTGCCGCTTCTATCTGTGCCTTGTATTCGTCGATCTTGTTTTTCATCAACTTGACCTCCGCGTCACTTTGACTCTCAGCTTTTCGCAATTCAAGTTCTTGCTGCTTTAGTTGTAACTCTGCAATTTTGAGCTGGTTGGTTTTTTCGTTTTCAATACCTTTTCGCTCCACTTCCTTTTGATCGGCTTTTGCTTTCTCCATCTCCGCCATTGCTGCTAGTTGCATTGGGTCGGCTTGAGGTGGTTGACTAGCCGCCGCTGCTTGAGCTGCTTCAATCTTTTGCCGTTCTTCGTCTGTCCACTGTTCTTGTGGAATAACGCCAGCGTTCAAAAGTTGCTCCCTAAATCTCTCTGCCATTTGATCCATACCTGGTTCTTTCTTATTCTTCAACCAAATATCCATACCCATCTGGGCGAATTCAGGCATTATTGTAGCCATAGCCTCGAATGATCTTGCCGCCTCTTTTTGTGCGCTATTGAAAGCTGGACCAACCTCACAAAGCACGTCGTACTCACCAACAGACAAATCATTGACCGTCACTAGCTGCCCCGTTTGCTGATCTAATATCGTATCATTCAAGGTGACGGTGTTACCTGTCCCATCTTCTTCTAGAATCCTAGCCTGTCTAGTGGCATCGTATACCCTTGGTATAGCATTAACTATAACTTTACCAACTTGGCAAATAGTAACCTCAAGATCTTTAAACCATTTAATGTTACCTACATTACCTTGCTCTATTTGTTGCAATCCAGCAATGCCTGATTGCTGAGCATTGGCATTGCCTTGCTGAGCTTGGAAAGTGTTAGACGATATAGTGATCATCTCTTTGGTGTTCTGAATAGTCGCCTGTAAGCCTTGACTGGCAACAGGGCCGCCCATTGGAATGGGTGGCGGCACATTATCCTGATGGTTATAAACACGGACAGGATCACGATCAACGTTCATCTGGCTATAATCGTTACCCTCAGCCTGCTCGTCTGTCATCCATATAGCTGGACTCGGTGAAAGCGCGCCGTCTTCAATATCCCTGCTTAAAGCGTAATTTAACACCCGTTGAGAATCATATAAGTTTTCAATCTTACCGTAGTAAATTGTATTATTGTCAACAATGTCATAGTTACCATAAATGGGGACAAGCGGTATATAATCGAAGACCGTTTCCTCTTCCCCTGCAAGCCATCCAGCGCCGTCCATAATTCTGGAATAGACACGATGGGCCTTTCGTGTTCGCCTGCGCTCCTCTCTAATACCCGCTTGTGAAAGTTCGTCTCTTATTTTTTCAAAATCATCATCAACTTTATATACAGCTCCGTTAGACATTAGAACAATTTCAATATCTCTCGGTTTTTTGTAGTATAGCTTTCCGATCGTCACCGACTCTTTAGCATTGTTACACTGATTACCACCGTGATACCTTGCATTATCACCTATTGAGATTGCGGAACCATCTTTGAACCTGGCTTCATATTCACCCCTGGGCATACTAACAAGTTTGATAGCCCAGTTAGCATCAGATCTATCCTGCGACACGCTAGAAAGATCAAACCAAACAGAGTCAACAGCGTTGGGTACATGGCGAATAAATAGATCTTGATCAAAACTGTCGCCCTCCACCCAGTCTTGTACGATTTCACAACAGTCAAAGCCCCCTATAACGTCAGCGCGCCCCATTGCATTAAACACTGATTCCGCATTAGATATATTGCGTATATTCCTAATAAGACCGTCCATGACTTTAGCGGTATCTTTTGACCCTTGGCCGTTTGAAGGGCTCACTCTAATGGTGAAATCACTCTGTTCAATTTCGCCGGAAATCCCGTCGATAATAGGCGTACACATATCGAATGTACCCCTAAATCTCCCGTCCATTTTCTTGGCTGCGTAATCATCCCATTGACCGTCGCGCTGAGTTATAAACCTTTTCGCCTCGCGCACCTTATCCCGTTGATCCTGTTCCGAATCCTGAGCTTTCTGGATCATCAACAAAACTTCAGAATGATTGTCGTATTCTTTACCTAGTGGCATGTTCTCACCTACAAACGCTGTCAAATTTTAGTTTGGTTTTCTTTTTGCGAAACTCTGGTATTTCCTCACCCATTGCCAAACAATCCGCCATGCCTGGCGAATCAATATCGTACTTATCTTTCATATCTTTTTTACTCATTAGCTGGATTTTACCAGTACCGTTTGGTTTTCTAGGTATCCTGCAAACCTCAGACCTTAATTTATCTAACATAGGGATGTCACTAGACAGGCTGATTATCGTATCAGGGTCGATATATTGACCTTTTTCGACCGCTAGATAGGTGTTATAAAACCGTTGGGCCAGCTTCATGTAGTATTGTGATCGCTTATTGTAAAACGTATCCCCATTAGTTTTTGGCTTATCCTTTGACCCTAATGAATCTAATCCTTCGTATTTGGCTTTTTTGTCTTCTACTTCGTTTGATCCTCGGTACATTCTTAGATCGCATTTAATCCCCTCAAAATTAGAAGCTACTTGCCTGCGCAATAGTGCGCCCATACCGTCACCATCCCAAACGAATAGATCAGCGTTGGCTTTTATAGCTCTACTTGTTGCAATGTCGCACGCCTCGTTACCATCTTTGGCTATTATCTCATCTATATCCGTGTAAAGTATACCTTTCCGGCAAGCGTAGCCTTTAGAGTCACCGCCCTCGTCTGCTGGATCATGTGAAGCGACTACTGCCCCTGTGGGCGTAATCCCAAGCTTAATATGTGCGTCAATTGCTGCGTCAAACCATGATTTTTTGATTATTGCGCGCTCTACGGTCTCATTATAATGGCCGTTCCAAATATGATCATACTCGTCATCAGTTAGGTTTTGCTTATCGTCTTTTCGTTCCTGCTCAAGCTCGGGCGGAAACCAAGGATTATCTGTGTAATTGACCTGAACAGCCATGATTAAATCATCTTCGTAATAACCCGTTTTTGCTAGTTCGTTTTCGGCCCTAGATAGATATTTCTTAGCTATAGCATCCTCTCTCGAATTACGGTTCATGCTAATCCATATTTCAGGCGGGGCGCTATCCTCTTCAAGATTATCTTTCACGCTTGATCTAACAGAAGGTGTTAAGACTTTCAAGCTTTTATCGCTTACGCTCTCACCTTCTTCTATCCAAAGTCGTTTGATACCTGCGATTGATTTCAGGCTTGTAATGTTACGCGCCAAACCTTTATAAAAAAGCTCACCGCCTGTCGCAGATTGAATACTATTATTTAACACCGTGAAGCCTTCTAAGGCTAATCTGTCTATCTCTTGTCGTAATGACTCATGGACAGAATCGTCAATAGAGTTTTGGAATTCACGGGTGCAACATATCCGTTCACCGTGGTCGGCAAACATAAGCATTATGTCGCCTATACCTATTGACTTACCTGAACCACGGCCGCCAACTGCTATCTTAATCCGTTTAGGCTTAGATAGTAACCATGCTATTTTGTCCGGTATCTGTAAAGATACGTCACTCATCCGACTTTATCGCCACGGGTTGGACTGTCCAAGTGTTGAGCTGTTTACCATCGCTTGTTACGTCAGTTTCAACCTTGTCAGCGTAACCGTGTCGCGAAAGTAGCATTTTCGCTATGGCCGGATTCATATCTCCGCGTAATCCGCCGTTAATCAGATCAAGTTCTTGGTACTCGGACACCATGCGTATTAGGTCTGAGACAGCTTCAATACCCCATCCTTCCGGGGCAGACTGGCCCCACAAATAAAGATTTGTTCTACCTACGCCAACATGCTTACACATGCCAACTATTGATGGCACAACCTCACCTAACTCTCGATAATTGTTTATATATTCATAACACTTATCAAGCATTTCTTGATTAAATTTTGAAGGCCTACCGACTCCACGCCGCTCCGCTTTTTTTTCTGTCATAATCCGCATAGCTCCAAATAATAAGCGTTGTTAGCGTCAATCTGATTAATTACCGAAATAGGCGCGTCCAGGTAGTTGCGAATAGGGTCGTATATCAAGCAATAGCTATCTGTCGTTGAATTTATCGCGCACCCGCTTAATATAATCGTCATCATTAAGCCTGTCGCGTGTTTTACGCTTTTCATTTAACAATTCCTCTGAGCGCTTGACGTTTCTTTCGATTTCTTGCATGCGACCGACACGTTTAGCCAGCATCATTATTATGACAATGCCAGCTAAAGCCATAGCGCCGAATAAAAGATAACCGCTCATTATTTTACGGCTTTCTCAATAGGCGCATCTGTGTCAAATCTAAGTACGATGTTAACGACCGACATAATGCCCGCAACGATACTTGCTTGCACTTCAGCCGTTAGACCTAAATCAACGCCGAATACAGTTGCCAAGGTTGCAATCATAGCGACAATATTTACCCATAAAACCCTTGAATTATACCATTTTTTCATTTTCTAACCCCAGTTTATTACCCGTCCAATTTAAAAGCTTTTCAATCTTTTCCTTGTTTGCTCTACGCCGAAACATACGCCGCTTCTGTACGCCTTCGATTTCTTCATGCAATCCAGTTATTAAAACCCATTGCACTTTGGCATAGGTGGCAGCATTACGTACTCTATGCGCCTGGCCTTTACCTCTCAAATAGCAGTCAGCTATCACAAAATCTGGTTTATCTTCGTTAAATTTTACATGAAGATTATCGGAAAACCTATAGCGTTTTATTATTACGTTTTTAAGCTTAAAATTATGCTCAAAAATAACATAATCACTATCGTTATCTTCGACCACCGCTACGGTTCTTATTTTTTCCAGTTCTCTAAGTGCGTACTCTTTAGCCTCGCGCCGTAATTCGACACGATAATGGAATATATTGTATATAATGCCGAGAGTCGCAACAACGAAAACATCAAACCACATATTCAACCCGCCTTAATCTTTTTAAGATCAAAGTTTTTAATAATATCTAGAATTTTATTCAAAACAGTTGGGCCTAAATACGAAACTAAGAAAAGCGTAGCGCCGTATGATATTGAAACGGCCGTATATTGTAATAACATCCTGGCAACATCAGCACCGACAAAGTGAGCGAGCGCGATACCTGTTACCGCAACCTGCAACACCATTACCCAACCCTGCTTGAAAAATCGCAACCCAGAAAGCGTGCCACCGATCACCTCAGCTATGATGTTGTCGTATGCCATTTTTTAATGTTCCTTATCTTTATCTTTTAACGCTTTAGCTAACTGTAACGATAACCTAGCGATGGGAATCAGTACAAACAAAAAAACAGCGATACCAAAAGGGTCTTCAAACAGTGTTGGCGGTATCATAAAACCATTCTTTAACGTCAAATGATGGACAAGCTTTATTAACTCCACGCATATCCCTATGGCCGTAAACCTCGCATTT
>Ga0098055_1000847_pt1 | contig 17398 bp, 11 predicted proteins | sample 17_taG_FD_75107 | JGI IMG/M metagenome (GOLD analysis project Ga0098055, IMG submission 75107) | Marine viral communities from the Subarctic Pacific Ocean - 17_ETSP_OMZ_AT15314 metaG | ecosystem: Environmental > Aquatic > Marine > Oceanic | place: Pacific Ocean | collected 2015-01-18 | reverse complement strand
GGAGTTCTTAAATTAGTATTGTCAGCTGTAAATGTTCCACTGCCTACTTGTAAAACAGTATTATCAGCACGGAAGAAATCATCGCCAACTACAAATATTTTAAATGTTCTTCGTGCAATAATATCACCGTCTGTAACATTTACTGTAAATTGATAATATCTATTTAATTTGTTCGGAGCCTTTTCAGTATAACTAAAATCCCAAACAGTTGTATCATAAAAGAAGCTATCAAATCCGTTTGAACTTCTAATCCCAAAGTCATATCCACCTGATTGTAAATCATAAGGGCTTGTATCATAGTATCCACTTGCATAAATCTCTCCACGTTCTATTGCAAGTAACGGATCAACTATGCCTATAATTCTGCCATCTGATGTAAGTGTAGTGCCTGGCGGCAATACTCCGTCGCCTTCTTTCATAAAGTATGTAAGAGATTGTCCTGCTTGTATATCGTCATCGGTTGCTATTAATTGGAAGTCTATTGGGCTACTATCTAAAATATAGTAGGTATCATTATTACCAATTGGAAGTTCACCTGCTGGTGTAGACCATGTTGGTGTATCAGGACCTTCAACTTTTATAGTAAATGTCCTATCCTCAATTTGATTATTTAGAGATGCTCTTAATACAAATCTAAAATCAGTTACACGAGATACCTCTCTTGGTGTCCCAATAAGTGTTATACCATTTATCTTAACGCCAGGTGGCAATGTGCCACTAATTAATGAGATAGCTGAGCCTGCTGTTACTGGCAGAGATAGTGAAATCGTCTGTTCTTCTGTAACAGTAGCAAGTAGTTTATTTGTACCAGTTGTCCATAATGCCATAGATCATTCCTTCTATAACATATTTATCGTATTAGTTATACAGATGGTAAGAAGCCTAAGTCAATTGTTAAATCAGTTCTTTCAGGATCAATTGGTCCTAAATCAATATCTGTATTTCTAACAATAAAATCAAGTGCGCTTCCGTAAGTATTACGCACTCCGCCAAAATCAAATCCTGAAAGGTACGGTCCAAATTCTCTTATGTCAAATCCATAAACTAGACCTTGAAATGCACCTGAAACAGTGTTAGCAGTAATTGTACCAGCATTAGTAATGTCATTGCCATTAGCATTTAAATTAGCAGTTAGTGTTGGGCTACTATCTCTTGAAACAATATTACTTGTATCAAGATCTATAGTAAGTGTTTGTGAAGCAATTGATGTGGTTAATCCGTTACCACCATTAAAGTTTACACTTTGCCCCGGTGCTACAGTTAAGCTACCATTATCACTTATCATTAGAAGTTGTTCAAGAGCATTGTCAACATCTAATGTTAGTGTAGTTGCTGTTGGAGTTAATGTAACATTTGTACCTGCTATTAATTTTTTAAATTGTGCAGTATTATCATCTTTCCGGGCAAAAACTCCTTGTCCAACTGACCCAACATTTTCAAATTGTGTTGTTTCAATTACTCGTAAGTCAAGTTCTTCAAAGTTATCATTTACTTTAATAAAAGCCTCACGAAGTGCATCGCCTGTGCCGTCGTTTGCTATTGTTCCTGTATTAATATATTCAATGGCCATTTATGTCTCCGTTATGGTGCAGGTCTGTTAGGATCTGTACTATCATTGTTTTTAAAGTTTGTTATCCATGCAACTAGTCTATCGATAGCGTCTTGTACATTATCGGGCGGAGTTCCCTCCCAGTCAGTATTATCATCTGGTGTATAAGAAATACTAGGACTTAGTAATCCTGAAATTGTTGAATTACTAAATGAAATGCTAGTTAAGTCCGATAAGTCTAATGTTGTACTATTTGTAACTGTAACAGTATTGGTACCATTACCTATTGTAATGTTGCCTGAACTTCCGTTACCAATTACAATAGCATCACCTGCTGTTGATATTTCAACAGGTGCTTCGCCTCCTAATACTACACCACTAGCATTAGTTACTACAAGTCCTCCACCTGCTCCACTAGTTCTTTGTAATTTTGCACCAGTTGAATTAACTGTAAGACTATAGCTACCTTGATTAACTATTGCTTCAGTTGAGTCAATCTTACCTGTAATTTTATTATTAATGCCATCAACTAATGGTGTACTATCATCGCCGAAAACACTACCAACAAAGTTACCTTCAACACTAAGTCCTGTAACTGTTGATGCTGTAAAGTCAACTGGTCCTGAGAATGTAATATTTCCTGAACTAGTACTAAGTGCTAAATCGTTAGTAGCCGAAATCGTAATACCTTGTGTGCCTGCTAGTTGTATACTAGTTGCATTTGGTACATTTAACGGGCCTGCTGGCAACAGCGTAATTCCTGCATCACCAGTTATTGATACTGCCTGTCCAGGTACGCTATTTTGTAAGTTACCTTTTATTAATACTGAATTCAATTCATTAGTATTAACTTTATCGGCAGTTACAGATCTGTTTATACCGTCAACAATAACTGAACTATCGTCAGCAAACACACTACCAGTTAAATCACCTGTAACTTGATTAAGTGTTAATCCTGTAACAGTTGCTAACCCAAAGTTAACATCTCCTTGAAAACGTAATTCGTCTACATCGTATATAGTTGTACCTGATACTGTGTTAAGTAAATTAAAACTAGTTGACTGTATAGCTATATATGTGTCTGTTTGTATAGATAACTGTGTTTCAGCATTAATAGATAAATCGTCAGTTGATAAAATCCCATTAACTGTAAGTATGTCAGTATCTACTTTAGTTGAATATAACCTATTGTTTAAATGATCCAGCATCAATGAACTGTCATCAGCAAACACACTACCTTGCAAATCACCAGTGTTGCTAACTTCAACAGTTAATGTTCCGCCGTTTATTTGTTCATTAGTAACATAGTTTGGTACACCAGTTAAATCGCTAAATGCTCCTGTAGTAGCAATTGTTGCTAATCCAGTAACTTGTCCTGGTATAATATTAATCTGTGCATTAGTAACAAAATTTGTATCATTTGTTAGCTGACTTAAACTAGTTGCTATTACTGGCTTACCAGTAATGTCTTCCCAGTTACTCGAAACACTGCTTGGCAAATTTGTCAAGTCATTATAATCACCGCTGAATAAAGCAGGTTTATTAGTTAAGTCATTATAGTTATTTGACGTAGCTACTGTTCCTAGTGTCTGTCCTCCAACTGTTAATGATCCTGCTACAACACTACCAGCATTTACTGATCCTGTTGCAGTCATATTAACTGCATTTACTATACTACTGCCAGTTAAGTCTAAGTTGTCCGTGGTGCTTAGTTCCTGTAAACTTTTACCAGTTGTATCATAAACTAAAGGAAATTTATTTGCCATTTTTGATGTAATCCTATTTTATGTATTTATCGTAATTATGATTTGCCTACTAATACTTCAACAAACCCTCTTTCGCTGTCGTCTTTAGATGCTACTGCCTTACCAATTATAGTACCGTATGATGGATTATTATCTACCATTGCATACCCTGGAATTGCACTTGATACAAGTATATCGCCTTTAGCAACAATTCCAATTACTTTACACGGAACACGACCTGCTAGTGCAACACCAGTTATATAATCACCTTCTAGCTCACTATTCATTAAGTGTGCTGGATTAGTTGTTACAACACCAGCTACTCTATGATCGCCTTTTTTATCAGTTAGTGTAACTTCAGCTTCGCCGCCTAAGACAATAACTGTACCTGGTTCGTAGTCTGCATCACCTAAGTAGTTTTCTGCTAAGTCAGCATATTTTGCTGTAGTTGCTGTACCACTAAATGTTCCGCCGTATACTGTGCCCCACGCTTTTGTTGAACTACCTAAGTTACGGGTACTTCCGTCTGGAATAAACGAACTATCAACGACACAATTAAATGTTAATGTGTCAGCTGCATTATTACCAAAGTTCATATTGCCCTTTAGTGTAGTACTACCATTAACTGTTAAGTTACCACCAGTAATAATATTACTGTTTGCACTAATAGCACCTGCACTACTAATTGTAACACCTGTGCTGCCATAGCCGCCGCCAAATGTTGCGCTGGTTTGAACACTTAAACTAGAGTTTGTACTAATTGAACTAGTAACACCTAGTGTACCTGCAACGGTTGTATTACCATTTGATCCTGATACATTAAACAAGTTAGCACTGTCTCCGCTATTTCTAACTCTAATGTCGCCACCAATAGTTTCAATTAAACTTCCACCGCTTACATTTAGTTCTCCGCTAACTGTCATTGCATTATTAACAGTCATTGTACTTGACGATACTACTAATTGTTCAGCACCGGATGTAATTAATGATATTACGTCAGGTCCAGAATTGTCAAAACCAGTTCCATCACCAATTGATATACCAGTTGAAGTAGCTCCTTTTTCCCCGCCAGCTTCAATGAATGATGTATAAATCCATCGTGCTGCAAGTGCAGATTGTTCTTCACTTGCGCCGCCGTTGCCGTAAACAGTATTATCATAAAAATCACTATTGGTAGGTGTAATAGCTGTGTCGCCAATTTGCAGTCTGCCGCCTGTTGTAACAGTTGGAGCAGTTGACCCACTTGATGATAAAATCTTACCACCAGTAAGTGTTGAGAATGTTAATGTGCCTCCACTTTCAGAAAGCACAGTGTTTGTACTTGACCCACCTAATATAAGTGATTCTACTTGTAGTCCACCAGTTGCTGTTCTTCTTGCAATACTATTGTTGGCATTACCTATACTAATTGGCACACTTCCGTATACACCATCGTCTAGTTTAACCATTGCTTCACCAAGCAAGGGTGTGTTTGTATTAACAGATGTTACGTTACCAATTGCTCCGGCTAAACTGCCTGTTACAGCACCGTTTGAAAAGTTAGCAGGGTTACCGTTGTTTGTATTGATAGTATTAACAACATAACATGAAGTTTCACCATATACTGTACCTTGAACTGTGCCTTGAACATTGCCTTGAGTAATTGTTTCACCGTCAGTTACTGATACCTCAGTCGCAAAGTTAAGTCTTTGTCCTGTAGTCTCAACAATAACACTATCAGTAAAGTCTTTATCTTCAACTGCATCACCTTGTTTAACTATATCTGCAAATGGTATTAATGATGCATCACCGTCGCCAGCTAATGATCTACCAATTACTGTATCAGTAGTTATTGGTGCTAAATCAGTTAAAGTTATTGATCTAGGCAACAAGCCAATAAAGCCTGATACTTTTACAGCTGAACATTGCACACCTAACGATGTAAGTGGACCTTCTTGTCCGTCTGTAAATACTGTTTTTTGTAATATTGTTGAGCTCGATATAAACTTATCGTTTGTTCTAATTTTAACAAGTACACTTGCAGTAACATTACTAACTACTTCGCCAAATAATGCACCTTGATATACATAATCTCCTGCTTGTAAAGTAACGTTACCACTTACTGTAAGTTCATATTCTTCAGTAAAGTGATTAGCATCAAATGCTGCAAGTCCTCTAGATGATTGCCCTATTGCATCGCCTTGTGATCCAAGTAAAGTTGCACTACTATCAAGTACACTTGATCTTTCAAGTAGTAATTTACTTTGTACAATACTTGCTGAAGCATTAACATCGGCGTTTTCAACAACGCCTGCTCTCAATTGAATGTCGTATTCTGCAATCGATCCTGCAAGTGAGCCGTTTAAAGTATTTGGATCTCGAGTAAGTGCAAATGATACATCACTGTCATTACTATTTGAAGCATTACCAATTTCGTCAAATGGTCCACGTAACACTGTTGCACTTACATCTGCTTTGCCGCCTGTTCCTTCAAGTTGTTCAAGTCCAAAATCTGCTCCAGATGTTAATTGATATGTGATTATCCAAATATTGTTTCCAGGCTCGTTTTCGCCTACAACAGTGTCTGTTGTTTGTACAATATCTTTAATAACAGCAGTTGAAGTATTGCTTGAATTTTCAATAGTATCTCCTACTTCAAAAGTATCAAATCCTGAAGCATCATCAGGAACACTAATTAATACTTTTCTAAGTCCTGTATATGCAAGTAAGTCACCGACAGCAACATCGTTCTTACTACTTTCACGTAATACGTCCCAATTGTCTTGCCCTAACACACCAGCGTCAACGTAACCTTTAGTAGCTACATCTGAACCATTTGTTGGAGTACCAACGTTTTCAATTTTGTTACTACCCATCTGTAAGTCAGCTTCCATAGCAACTGACCCTGAAGAAGTTACATATTTTGGACCAATATTGTTTGATACTGGAGCATCGTTTTTGTCTCTACCTAATCGTTTGTTAATATATCCTACAACAGCTTTTTCTACTGGAACTGCCGTATCGGACTCGTCAGCCATCGTGTCATCAATTGAAAACTCGTCAACTGATACACCTTTCTTAAAGCCTAATTCAGTAGCACCTGTAATACCAATTTCGCCCGAGAAGCTAATTGAACCTTGTGCTTGGTCAACTGCAAAGAATTGTCCTACACGGAAGAATCCGTATTGGTCTGTACTCATCCAGAACACACGCCCTTTGCGTCTTTCCCAAACTTGAGCTGATGTTGCTATAGGGGAGTCACTATAATATGGTGCAAAGTTTAATCCGTCAACTGGATCACCTAAAATAACATTTGGATAGTTTGAATCGTTAAATGATCCTGTACCAATTTGTGTAAAGTCGTGTCCTGTTGCTCTACATAATGAAATACTAACTGTAATTTCACCTGTACTATCAACTTGCAATCCTGCAAATAATGTTCTGTCTTCAGTAAATGCACTAGCTATACCTGTGCCACCTGACGTAAGGTCAGTTACTGGCATTTTGTCAATTAATACTGTAGAAGATCCGCCTCCGTTATCTGTGATACCAACAATTTGGTGTGTTCTGCCTGCGTATGCAAAAATCATACCACCTGCATAACCTGTTACACTATCACCATTAGGTATTGTTTGAGGACCAGTTTCAATTCCGTCTGCTACAATATCCATAAGCGTTCCGGCAGTTGTAGCTGTTCCTGATTCTGCATTACTGCCACTGGTGCTTTGTGTTACACCGTTTGAATTAATAGCAGTCCATGGAGTTTTTGTTAAGATATACTGCGTTAATATTTCTTTTGCTTTGTCAATTGCTTGTACTGTTTCTGAATCTTGGTTTGCTGGTAACTGTAATACTGCACCTACATAATACTTGTTTGCATTTTGTACTGTACTTGCATTACCACCATATCTTAAATCCATTGCAACACCACGGACAATTAAGCCAACGTCTCTATAACATTTACGCTCATTATAAGTGCCAGTTACGATATTATTAGCATTAATCCATGCAACAACTTCTTCTTGTACAAATCTTAGATTATTAGCAATTAAGTTATATGCATTAGGATTTATTCTTGCAGGGTTTTGATTACCGTAAATATCTCTTGTTAATCGTTCTATCTCAGTTGCATCAATTTCACCAACATTTGCATCATCTGTACGTATAGCAATATTAAAGTCACCTATAGTATTACCGTTGTTACTGCCTACATTAGCAAAGTCAACTGGTAGTTCAATATGATCGTATGGAATATTAAATGTAGTTTGTACTGATGCATCACCTAAGCTATCACCAAAGTTATTAACTCCGCTAAAAGATACAGAGCGATATGTAATCTCATCTGTTTCGTCAAAGTTAATAGCTGTACTTGGGCGTTCAACAATACCAGTTTTATTTCTTACTTTGTCGAATAAGTGTGTTTCAGAATATCTAATTTCAATAAAGTCACCGGAAGCTACTGTACCTTGAAGTGCGGAGAAAAAGTCTCCGTTTTCTCCAGCTGGTTTACCTTCAAGCTGTAGTCGATAAACATCATCGTTGTAAATGCCGCCTGTTCCAGATTCTCCAACTATTCTTGACACTGCGCTAATTCTGTAGCGTTTAACTCCTACATCTACTGCGGCACCATCAATAGTTTGTGTGCCGTGATCAATTTGTATAATTGAGTTTGGTGCTGGAGGAAACTTAAGGTCTGTTACATAAATTCCAGTATCAGTTATTTCGTTAGTTGGTGTCCCACCCACTGTATATACATAAGACTTACCTGGTTGCGTCATATCTGTACCGTAAGTAACTTGATCTGGAATTTCGTTTGGATCAGCACCTTCAGCAACTAAGCCAAAGTTACCATAACCGTTCGAACCGTTAAGTGATCTAATCTCTGAACCGTTTTTAGCATAGTATGCAGCTTGACAGTAGTATGTAAACATACTAACCATCTCTGAGAACGCACCGTTATTAGTTACAAGTCCGTATCCTAAGTCGTTAATTTGTGTAAAGTCGTTACCGAGCATACTTCTGTTACCAGCTGTTTGCAGATAAATTGTTCTTGATATTTGTCCTGGATTTTCATCAAATAAGTTTTCGTCATATCCTGAACCTTTATTTGAAGTTTTATCAAGATATATTTTACACCAACCATTTGATTGACTGTAATCAGATATTGCATTAACTTGGAAACGTCTGCCTTCTATATAAAATGGACATGGTAGTTGAGGTTGTCTAATAAACAGTCCTTGACCTTCTTCTGAACGTACCCAAATTTCATAGTTGTTAGTTTTGCCGCTAATGTCGCCAAGTCCATCTGGATTAATTGTTTCAGGAACATATACAGGAACGTTACCTGTATATGCATCAACAAACATACCACCGCCGAATATTTTAGAGTTAATACTCTTACTAAAAGACGAGCCTGTTTGTATGTACGGTGATTTAGTTAGAATTTGTCCATCAGGGTCTAAAACTAGTAAGAAGCCACCGTGTCCTTGTACTGTTACATTTCTTAAGATAGTTGCATCATTCATCATGAACACATCCATCTCGTCGTTACGTCTTGGTGGATTATACAATCTATTGAATGCAAAGTTTATTTTTTCTAATAAGTTCTCTACAACTAAGTCAGCACCATTTTCTGCTGTTCCATATTTAAAGTCAGGAGCAACATAGTCAACATCTGATGGAGTTTGTTCTAACAAGTTAGAAGCATATGCACCGTCAAATAATCTGTCAGCTATTACACCAACTTGCGTAATAGCTGATTTAGTTGCATTTTCTTGCCCACTAAATCCGCCTGCATTGTATTGCTGTACATAACTTGCAAAATATTGTCCTTGTGTTTCAAGAGCAAATTCGTCTCCGCCAATAGTCAAATCGTCAACAAGTGCATCAACAATTAATCCAACATCTCTTGCGCATTTTGCACTATTAAAAGTAAGTACAGTTTCAGGACTACCGTCGTTGAATGTTATAATCTGTGTTAACAATGCACCAACGTTGCCATCGATACTAGATTTAGCATTTAGTCTTGCCGCATCTCCGCCTGCTAATGTTGGACGATTTTGATTACCAAGTGCAAGCAAGTTATCATTATTAATCATATCAAATATTTTGGTAATATATGAATTTAATAGTCCAACTTCAGTTGCTGAAGCTACGGCTCCACTTGTAGTTTGTGATTCTGCGTTTCCAGTTGTTGCTGTTACTGCTTGACCAAGTATAACATCTTCAACTACATCTTTAAGATGTGTTAGTGTTTGTAATGTTTCCGGTCTAGTTGTTAACTCTAATCTAATAACATCATCGACATATAAATCTTTACAGAATTCAATAGTTGCATAGTTACCGCCGTATAGTATATCGTGTGTAAGTAAGTCAACTATGTTTCTATAATCTCTAATACGGATTGCTTCATCTAAATATTTTCGAGGAGTTATAGATTTTAAATATGCTAGTGCCTCTTGTGCAATAAATTCTTTATTCTGCTGTAGTTGGAATTTAGCTGATATACTATTAGCACTACTAGTTGGATAATCAGTAAAAGTAATTGGTAAGGTAGCACCAATATCAGTATCCATACTTCCGTTATTAATGATGTTTATAATTTCATCAAAACTTGCATTTGCAAACGTACCAACATTTGCATATGTTGCTACAACACTCTTTGCTTCAGTTAATGCGCCGGCCCATAGATCTTTTAGTAGCTGATCTTTATAGATACTCTTATCTCTTTGGAATTTTAATCCTTGCAATACAGAGTTATATGTAGTCTGTTGTACTATATCGTATGTAATAGCTGTTAGAATATCTTCTAAGTCTGATTGAAATTGAACTTTGTCGTATAAAATATCATTAACATTATTGTTTACATAGTTTACAATTTCTTCCTGTATAAACTTTCTGTTTTCTTTTAGAATAGCTGCAGCAGAAGTGTACCCACCAGCATTTGTTACTGGAAGACCAACATTTAGATCTGCTTCAGGATTACTTAAATAATGACGACCAAAGTGTCCTTGGAATTCTCCTGTTTGGTTATAGAATCTAGCACCTTTTTCTGCAATAGTAATACCATCAAAATATCTGTCACGATACATATACGTATCTGCCCATTTAGATTGTGATATTCTGTCTTTAGGTTTAACAATAACTCGTCTAAATTCATCACCTTTAATTGATACGTTAGCTGATACCTTAATTGGATAGTCTTCTTCGTACTGACCTGATTCAACAAAGATAGTAATTTGTTTTTTGTTAACAAAGTTTCCGTATTCTAAATCTTCTTTAGCAATAAAGTTAATTGGCTTTAACAAATGTACTTCGATAACATCATTATTACCACTAACATCAGGGTTATCAACATCATCTTTAGTATAGTAGTTTACAATTCTACCTTGTGCTTTTGATATTTTACCAACTAACACTTTTCCTGGAATAATATCTTTGTTACCAGTTTTAGCTTGGTCTGTAGAACTCAACGAGCCTGGATCAACATAAACATAATATGTTTTACCAAAGTTAGTAACCTGGCCTGCATTTATACCAGTTGTCATAATTTCTTGGATAAGGGTAAACTTATCGGCAACACCATTTCTAGCTGGCGCTGTTGCTTGTAAGCCGTCAAATACTTGTTTAGAATCTGTTTGATAAACTTGTCCAACAATACCGCCTGATGCGTATGCAGTAAAGCCTGTTGAATCAACAGGTAATGTTAATTCTTTATTTGTGTATAATTCAAATGACGTAGCATCAACATATTTTACATAGTAAAAATTATCATTAACTTCAGTCATTCCTACTACAGTAGTAAGTTTAATAATGTTTTTATCAACTAGTCCGTGACCGCTTGATGTAGTAACTGTTGCAATATTATCAGAAGTAATATCACTAACTGATGACTGATTTAACGGTCTATCTAGTAATACAGCTGCTACAATGTCTGCAGCTTCTTCAACTGAATCAACAGTTTCAACTACCTGTCTAGTAATAGCAATACGACCTGAGGCACTTGCATAGTAACGTTCACCTGCTTTTCTAGTTAAAGAGTTAGCATTAGTTAAAGAGTCACTAAAACTTTTTGCAATATCAAACGAAATACTATCAAGTATTAATCCTAAGTCTCTTTCACATAGATCTACATTATAATCAAAGTCAGGATATTTAAATTCTAAGAATGCTGTTATTTCACGTATAATAAATTCTCTGTTAGCTAGAATTTTATCTTTAGCAAGTGTAAACTGTGCTAACGGAGTATTAAAATCTGCAGAAGTTACAAAAGAATTTGATGCACCATTGTCTGATGTAATAGTTTGAAAGTACGGTCCTGGCTCTGCTTCAGATGCTTGAATCATTTCCTCGGCACGTGCCGCCGCCGCATTAATAGTACGATATGCGTAGTTATTTGATGTTCCTTCTTTACCAGACGGAACGCCACGCATTGAATCGTCGCCTTGTGTACTTACAAATAGATTGTCTTTTGCTGCATAAGATGTATTGTCAACATAAAATTTTGTAGCTGCTTGTAGCTCTGCTTTAGAGCTTGTTAGTCCTGATAATTCTCCTGGGCTATCGTGTAAAATAAGAGGACCAGTCATTTCGTCGCCTTGACGTCTTACTATGCTCTTACGTGGTATTGCCTGATCAGATAAGTAAAATCCTTCTAAAGAATCGTCATACCCTGAGTCTACTATTTTATGTGTATCGTCTGCTGCAATAATTCCTGTAACATAAACTTTATTAAGTTCGGCATCTGCTTGACTTTGTACTTTAGCTTGTTCTTTTGTATTATGTAAACTTATCTGGTCAGCACTAGCATAACGTAAATAATATGTTTGGTTATTAGTTAAACTTGATGGAGTAGTGTCTTCAGCATTAAATTGGTATGCTACACCGTTAATTGTTCTGTCAAATCCGTGTGACGGAATAACAAGGTTTCCTGAAGCATATGAAGTAATAATTAAAGTGTATATTGAATCGTCAGTCGGCTCGTCATTAATACGTATTGGTAATTCGCCAGCAATATATCTTGCATCAGCATAACCTTTGTTAATAACAAGATCGTCAATACTAATAGCTGTATTGTGTGTTGTATTAAAATTATTAACTGCGTCTTGTGTAACACCGCTTGGACCTAAAGCAATACCAGTAATGTTATCAGGCTCGTTACCTCTAGCATCTAATGGTCCGCCCAATGTTGGAGAAAGATCCTGTGAAACTTGTTTAAATGCTGTTCGAAGGATGATCTTATCTCTACTTGGAGTATAGCTTATTAAAATACTATCAACAGAATCATTTATTAATGCAGAATCACTAGCAAGACTTGCTAGATCAAATCCTGTTGCTCCGTCATTTACTAATGGTATTGTATTTGGTACTAAATTTTCTGGTGTATCACTAAGTGTTGTGAAACTAATCTGTCCACCTTCACCGAATACTGCATAAACTTCTGTAAAGTTTTCATTTACTTTACGGAACGATTCACGTATACTATCACCAGTACCGTCATTGCCCTCTACACCAATATCAATTTCTTGTTTTGCCATCTTATTCTTTGCTCCAGTTAACTAGCTTATAGTGGAATTGTATCCATATTAAAATTTACACTAACGCCACAGCCACATGCTGACTGTGCATTAGGATTTCGTATCTCAAAATTAGAACCTACTAAACTTTTCACATAGTCTACTTCAGTTCCAATTAAAAACATAACAGAATGCTTACTAATAGCAAAGTTACCTTCGTCACACGATATTATTTCGTCACCGTCTTCGATATCTTCCGCTTGTGCTGTTCCCCAATCGTACTCAAACCCTGCACATCCGCCGCCTTTAATGTTTAAAGTAATAGCATAGCAGTCGTTTTCCTTGCATAATGTGCTAATTTGTTGGTTGGCTAATGGTGTTATTGTACAAACTGTCATATTTTTTGTTTCCTTACTGTTATTTATCGTTGCTTTTTATAATCTTAATGTAAATATAGTTATGTTTATAAGAGAATTTAAAAAGCAAACCCGACATGTTCGTAAATCAAAAACCGGCAAGGAACACACCTACAAGCGTGAACAGTCTATTTGTCAGCTTCGTTGTGACAATTGTGATGCAGAGTTTGAACGTACTAGGGGAAGCATGGATCCTAAAAGATTAAGTAATTCCTACTTTCACGTGTGTAAGAACTGTGATAGTAAGAAATTTGCTCAAAAAAAAGGCGTAGAACAAAAGCAGAAATGGAATATGTCCGCTAGTAGTTCTACACCAATTAGTAAGTTATAATTATTCAGACTTCCATATAGTCCAAGCACCATAAGCAATAGCAGCATATGCGGCTAATTTAGCAAAAGGTCCTGCTATAAGAACAATAACTCCAACTGCAACAAGCATTGCGCCGTCCCAAGAAGTTCTTTCGTCCAGTCTATTTTTAATCCAATTTTTCATTGTAATCTCCTATAGTCTATTATTTAGTATGTCTTTCACATAATTTAATATGTATATTTTATTAGGGAATGTCAAAGACTCTGCTTTTTGTAAAAAAGTATGTAATTCTGTAGTCGATAAGGTATTTAATGCTAAATTCTTTGGATATGTTAGTAAGTTAATATACCAATCGTCATATTCGTTTATAAAGTTTACAAGGTTAGTTAAATCAAACCAATTATTTCGATGTAATACTGTGTTAAATTCAAATGTGTAATTATTTGATTTACAGTACTCAATAAAATCTAAAGTATCTTGCCATACACTTCCACCTCGTACTTTTTCATTTATTTCTGCAACTCCGTCAACACTTAAAATAAAGTGTATAGACTTAAATTTGCTCCATTGTTGTTTCCATTGTAGTTTTGGCATGTAACTGCAATTAGTATTGTATATAATACGACACTCTGATGGGTTAGGGTGTAATTTAAGTACAGACAAATGCTTGTCAGTAATAAGAGGTTCACCACCTAGGAAAAGTATTTTTTCTACAGTATCTGGTATGCTATTAACTTCATCAATTGATAATTTTTTATTTAATGGAGCGCCATACAGTTGTTTTTCTTTAATAATCCAACTTGAGCTAAATTCTGAAATGCATCCATCGCAAACTAAATTACACAAGTTGTCCATTCCAATTTCTAAAAACTTTACTACTGGTGTATCAAATGTGTATTCTTCATTCAATTTCATTCGTAAACTTTTATGTCCTAACGCTTCTTCGTCAAAACACTTTTGACACTCTGGTATGTAGTCGCCCGTAGTACTGCGTTCTCTTAGTTCAATATATTCAGGTCCATTTATTATTTGTTCTAAGTTACCTTTAAAAGTCGCAACAGGTTGTTTGAATCTACAACAGGGGTAGACCCTGTTGCCAGGACGTACATTTACATAATTCCAAAATGCACTACACTTCATTAAAAATAATCCTGCAAAGAACCTTTACGTTTGGTATCTAATGTTTGACAATGAAATCCTCCACTTAAACTACGAGACTGTCTACACGGTAACCCTATAGTATCAATTCCATGTTTGCCTAATATGCGTCTTAGTGATTCTTGTTTTTCATCTACAATTACTAGTTCTTCATTTACGCTTAGAAAGTTAAGTCCAATGTATGGACTACACGGAGCAACGCCTGTATTTGCCGGAGGCGTATATAGGTCTTCTTTGCCTACCCAAATCTTATCCCAGTCTTTGAAAATAGGTGGATACCAATCTTCACTTAGTCTACCTGCGTTTAACAGCACCAATCCAGGGCGTAGCGGTAGTACTGTGCTGTCAAAGTGTGCAAAGCTATAATACTTCTCTGCAACATGCAGTCTGTAGCCTTTGGGCTCTAAGATAGTCTTAAGCCATTGAAAGCCCAGTTGGTTGCCACTGTTGCTTACTTGGCACAACAAGTCACGACCCATACGCACAATATTTGGTGCATCAAAAATAATTTCTTTGTTTAATAGCGTAGCATCTGCTCTATCTTCTAGTTGATAGTTGTCATCTGTTAGGATAGGCTTAGGAGCATTAATCCACTGTGTGCCTTCTTGCATCCATTTGTATAAATGTTTATAGTAGGCTCTTGTTTCAAAGTATCTTGAGCGCATAGGGCTTGGACATTCAATAATCATATTGTCCAACGGCAGTAGTAAATCTCTTGGACAAAATGTATACCACCCTGTTGTTTCCCACTCTGGTGTGCTAAACTTTTTGTTATGATCTATACTATCAGGACGCATTACGTTGACACCTAAACCTTTAAGACATTCCGATAGTTTTTCTAAATCTTCATTTGCTTCATCTATTATCCATTTGTCTTGTGGCTGACCATTAAACTGTTTTATGTCATTATACTTTTCGCCACCGTACATAAAACTATGTGTACTTTTATTCATAGTAGGATGTACACAATTATCAGCAGTGCCTACTATAATTTCCTGCAAAGGATCCCAATCATTATTACTTTGTACTGGCAAGTTTGTCTCCAATTAAGTTTGATATACACACTCTGTTAATCTTAGTACCTCGATTCATATGTTTCCATTCTTCATTACCAGTACCAAACATTATACAATCTGTTTCTTTTAAATTTAGTTCTTGACATACCTGTTTATATTCTTTAGAATAAGTGTTCCAATTATAATCAACTGAAAAGTTTTTAATTAGTTCATTTACAATACCTAGCGATATTCTATTTTGCATTTTAACTGAGTTGAACACATCAATGCCGTCGTCGTTATCTTGTTTTTCTAACCGCATACCGACTCTTAAAAACTCTGCTCCGTTAAATGCTTTTGATATTGAAAATGCAATAGTATCAATACATGAAAACTTTGATACATCTAAATTAATATTTTTAGCACAAGGATAATATGCAAAGTCTAGTAATACTGGAATATTTAATGCACTGCAATTAGTTAGATAGTATTCTAAATCATCACGTTGTTTACCCCAATCTGAAAACGGAACACTAATTACTACTGCATCATTTTCTTTTAACATACCGTCTTCAATAAAAGCAAAGTTGCCTCCGTTTTTAAGGACAGCTTGATGATACATAAATTCACCCTTAAAGAATCTTATGGTCTTGTCTTTATGTTTCCAATACCAATGATCAAATGCCTGTATAGTCCCAGCAATTATTTTTTGATTAGTAAAATGATCTAATCCTAATAGACTGTTGTTCTTACTACCGTTAATCCAAGAATAGAAATTATTAGTAAACGTGTCAGGTATACTTTGATTGTATAAAAAGTTAGTTACATCTATTGAATTAATAAATGCTTGAATACTTTTATCTTGAATAGGAAGTGCGTTGCGTAAATTCATTATAATATATTTAAACCATTTTTGAAACCTTAGTATTGTTATTGAATTAAATAATTATTCCTTAAGGAGGAAATTATGATAAAATGGTTAAAAAATTTATTAGGCTTTGGAACAGTAGTTGATGTTATCAACGACACGTTTCCTGAAGAAATTCCTGAAGAACCGAAGCCTGTTAAAAAAGTAACAAAAAAAGTATCTACTAAGAAAACTTCTACTAAGAAGAAAAGTTCAGGTAGTTGCGATTTTGATAAATTGAACAAAGCCCAACTTTTAAAAGAAGCAAAACAGCGTGGCGTAAAAGCTAATGCAAGTCTTACGAAAGCGGAAATTTTAAGTCGACTTAAGGCCTAATAACGCCTTTTAGTTGTTCAATTGCAGTTTCACAGCGAGTCAGCTTACGCTCTAATACAGTAATAGCGGCTCGCTGCTTTCTTGACTGATCTTCTAAACTACGAACATACTCTACAGTAGGAATTTCTTGCTGTGAGCCGTCTTCTGACATCATAACAAACTTATCAACACCTTGTGCTTTTAGTCCGCCTGTAACTCTGTTTGGGTTTTTATCCTGTGTAGTCGAAGACAGCGTTGTTCCTGGTCTCGACCTGCCGTACATCTTGCTCAAATAGCTCATAGTGTTCTAACTCCTCTTTGTATTTATATAGGTCAATACTTGCCAAGTTCTTGCACTTGCTCTCACACATGATATCTGCATAAGGCAAAAAGCTCAATGCCCAGTCATTGACAAGTTGGTTGGGATAGTAGTCGCTGTGCGCTCGTAGTTTTGCTTTCTTGTAACCTGACTCTAGTAGTGCAGGCATATCGGGCATAGTGTCGTGTGC
>Ga0098055_1000845_pt1 | contig 17404 bp, 16 predicted proteins | sample 17_taG_FD_75107 | JGI IMG/M metagenome (GOLD analysis project Ga0098055, IMG submission 75107) | Marine viral communities from the Subarctic Pacific Ocean - 17_ETSP_OMZ_AT15314 metaG | ecosystem: Environmental > Aquatic > Marine > Oceanic | place: Pacific Ocean | collected 2015-01-18 | reverse complement strand
TTTAGCGATGGCAGATTCGCCATCAATTTTGTAGTGGAGAACGATAAATTAAATGTGGAAGTCTCAGATAATGGCAATATTATTGACATTCTTGCTCTTTCTAGCGGCGAGTTAGCTAGAGTAAATATTGCAACATTAGTATCAATTAGAAAGTTAATGACTTCAATTAGTAGAAGTCAAATCAATGTTCTTTTCCTTGACGAAGTGAATCAAGCTTTAGATGAAGTTGGAAAAGAAAAAGTAGTGGAAGTATTATTAAAAGAAGAAAATTTAAATACTTATATGGTATCGCATGGTTGGACTCACCCATTACTAGAGAAAATAGAAATTACAAAAGAGGATAATATTAGTTATCTTGAATAGCAACACAAAAGTATATCTTGACACGAAACTTAAAAAGTGTTATAATATATGTCTTATGGAGAAGAAATGAAAGTAGAAATTTATAGTATACCAAATTGTACTTATTGCAAAAAAGCTAAGTTTTTAGCTGACCATGTAGATCAAGTAACTGAGGTATCATATAAAATGATTGGTGTAGATTTTTCTGCGTCTGACGTTAGGGAATTATTCCCAGGAGCAAGAACATTTCCACAAATACTAGTAGACGATAAACATATCGGTGGCTACGTAGAGTTGGAGAAGTTAATTGGTTAATAGCAGACAAAAAGGAAACAACGCAGAACTCAAAGTAGCAGAGATGCTTCATAGAATAACAGGAGAAGCTTTTACGCAGACTCCTGGCAGTGGCAGTGGTAAAATAAAAGGGGATTTAATGATTCCTCATAAAGATAATAAGTTTACCATAGAAGTTAAATTCTATAGAGATATGGCATTTAACCACAAAATATTTACTCAAAAGAGTAATACCTTTGTAGGGTGGTGGAATAAATTAGTAATACAGGCTGAACAGATGAACCAAGAGCCTTTACTTATATTCAAAGAGAATCACTCTCAATGGTACGTGGCAACGACAAGAAAGCCATGTTACAAAAAACATATGTATATTAATTGGCTAGGGTGCTATGTTACCTTTGCTGAGAAATTTTTAGAAACACAAAACTTGGAATTTACAAATGGCGATACAATTTATGAACCATGGAAAAGCGACCCCGAACGGGAATTTACTGATTGTTGATGGACTCAATCTAGCTTTTCGATGGAAACACCAAGGGACTACAGACTTCGAGCATGAATATGTTCGTACAGTTCAGTCTCTTGCAAAGTCCTATAACTGTGGAGAGATAGTCGTATTAGGCGATGGCGGTAGTAATTATCGTAAAGAAATCTATTCAGAGTATAAAGCAAATCGTAAAGAACGATATGCAGAACAAACTCCTGCTGAAGCAAAAGAATTTGAAATGTTCTTAGCAGAGTTTTCAACTACGCTTAAAACTTTATCTCGTAAGGGTTATCTTACGCTAAAGTACGCAGGTGTAGAGGCTGATGATATAGCCGCACTTATTACACAGAATCGAGAGCAACTAGGTCTTGATGAGATATGGATGGTGTCATCAGATAGAGACTGGGATTTACTAGTCGATAGTAACGTAAGTAGATTTTCTACAGTTACTAGAAAAGAAACAACACTCCTAAACTGGGACGAGCATTATGACTTTGACCCTGAGTACTTTTTAACGTATAAGTGCTTAACTGGAGATAAAGGAGATAACGTTCCTGGTGTTGATGGAATCGGGCCTAAGAGAGCTACACAGATTATTCAACAGTATGGAGATATCTTTGATATTATGGCGAGTTTACCAATGGAAGGAAAGTACAAATTCATTCAGAACTTAAATGAGTTCGGAAGTGAAGGCTTAGAAATTGGTATTAAACTCATGGACTTAACTTATGACGTAGACGGAGCTGTCTTAGGTCATTCACAAGAAATTATAGGATTAGTAGAAGATTATGTCAGTAAAAATTGATTTTAGTAAAGATTCTCTCTTAGATGAGTTTGCACTTGCAACTCTAAAAGATAGATACATGATACCAGGTGAAACATCACCACAGGAAGCTTTTGCTCGTGCAGCAGAAACTTTTGCAGATGATGATGACCATGCACAAAGACTATATGACTATGTAAGTAATCTATGGTTTATGTTTGCAACACCAGTGTTATCTAATGGAGGTACCCGAAGAGGTTTACCTATTAGTTGTTTTTTAAATTATGTAGATGATAGTAGAGAAGGCATCACAGACCATTTTACGGAAAATGCTTTCTTATCATCTTTTGGAGGAGGTATTGGTGGTAGTTGGAGTGATGTTCGTTCTATAGGAAGTAAAACATCAAAAGGCTCAGAGTCTACTGGAGTAATGCCTTTCATGAAAGTTGTAGATGCAGAAATGTTGGCATTTAGCCAGGGGGTAACTAGACGGGGTAGTTACGCTTCTTATCTACATATATCACACCCCGAAATAGAGGAGTTTCTTGATGTACGAAAGCCTACAGGCGGTGATATTAATCGTAAGTGCACTAATCTGCACCATGGTGTTGTTATCTCTGACGCCTTTATGGAGCGAATACACAATGCTGGAAAAGTCGATAATTTCGATGATAGCTGGGACTTGGTGGATCCTCACTCTCAGAAGGTCGTAAAAACAGTCAGTGCTAGAGCATTGTGGGTTAAACTCTTACAAAATAGAATGGAAACAGGAGAGCCTTACATTATGTTTGAAAATGCAGTACAGAATGAGCTGCCTGATTTCCAAAAAAGAAAAGGATTAAAAGTTCATCATAGTAATCTATGTAGTGAGATTACTCTTGCTACAGACGAAGAAAGAACGGCAGTATGTTGTCTTTCATCTGTAAACTTAGAGTATTATGATGAATGGAAAAATCATCCTGCATTTATACCAGACTTAGTTCGTATGCTTGATAATGTATTGTCAGATTTTATTGCCAATGCACCAGAGCAGTTAGATAGAGCCAAATTCAGTGCTATGAGGGAGAGAAGCATTGGATTAGGCGCCATGGGATTCCATGCATATCTACAAAAGAATGGTATGCCATTTGAAAGTGCAATGGCAGGCGGTGTTAACTTAGAGATGTTTGCATACATTAAAAGTAAAGCCGACCAAACTACTAGAGAATTAGCAATAGAAAGAGGGGCATGTCCAGACGACGACACAGCTTCAGTAAGAAATGCACACTTACTAGCGATAGCTCCTAATGCAAGTTCGAGTATTTTATGTGGTAACACTTCTCCAAGTATAGAGCCATTTAGAGCAAATGCATATACTCAGAAAACAAAAACAGGTAGTAACTTAGTAAAGAATAAGTATCTTGATAATATTATTAGAGAAAAGTCTGCTACCGAGCAAGAGTATACTGAGCATTGGAGAAGCGTAGTTGCTAATAAAGGAAGTGTCCAACATCTAGATATACTAGAAGAGTGGGACAAAGATGTATTCAAGACTGCTGTAGAAATTAATCAATCTTGGATTATTGAACATGCTTCTGTGAGACAACAATTTATTTGCCAGTCACAGAGCGTAAACTTATTTTTCCCGCCTGACGTGAATAAAGCAGACTTGCATAATATTCATATGTTAGCATGGGCAAAAAATTTAAAAACATTATATTACCTAAGGAGTGAAGCAATCAGTAGAGCTGATAATGTTACTTCTCAGGCTAAAAGAGAGATAATCTTTGAACAATCAGATTGTCTAAGTTGCGAGGGATAAATGAGCAAACTATTAGAAGAAAGAGATTATTATAAACCTTTTGATTATCCTTGGGCGTTTGAGTTTTATAAAAAACAACAACAAATGCATTGGCTACCTGAAGAAGTACCACTCCAAGATGATATCAAAGACTATAATCATAAACTATCAGAAGGCGAAAGAACACTTATAGATAATATATTTAAGTTCTTTACACAAGCTGATGTGGACGTATGTTGTGGTTATGCAAAGCATTACTTACCAACATTTAAACAACCAGAAATAAGAATGATGCTAGTAAGCTATGCTGCTATGGAAGCAGTACACCAAGAAGCATATTCTTTATTATTGGAAACATTAGGAAAATCAGATGAGCAATATACAGAATTTTTTGAGATACAAGCTATGTCAGAAAAACATGAATACTTAACTGATTTTAATATGGATAATGCGCATGAGATTGCTAAAACTATGGCAGTTTACAGCGGATTTACGGAAGGAGTACAACTATTTAGTAGTTTTGCTATACTTCTAAACTATCCTAGACACAATCTTATGAAAGGAATGGGTCAGATAGTAACATGGTCTATAAGAGACGAGTCCCTCCACGTTGAAGGACTGTCAAAACTCTTTAGGACTTTTATTGCAGAGAATCCAGAGATATGGACAGATAAACTAAAATATGAGATATATTGTGCAGCGGAACGTGTTGTTGAATTAGAAGATAAATTTATTGATGTTTGCTTTGAAAAAGCAGATATTGAAGACTTAACAGCAAAAGAAGTAAAAGAGTATATTCGTTATATTGCAGATAGAAGATTACTAGGACTAGGTATGAAAGCTATATTCCATAGTACTGAAAATCCTCTTCCATGGATTGACATGCAAATAAATGCAGTTGAGCATACCAACTTTTTTGAAAACCGTGCTACCGAGTATGCTAAGGCAAGTACACAAGGAAATTGGCAGGATATATTTAAATGAGCAATAACCAAACAATTACTATTGACGGTGTAGAACACGTTATTAGTGAGTTAACAGAAGACCAACAAGCTATAGTTATGTCTATAAATGTGGCGGATGTAGAAATAGATAGATGTAAACATCTCATTGCTATATGCCAAACAGCTAGACAAGCGTATATTAATGATTTAGGTAATCAAGTAAATAGTGGCGACGTCGGTGAAGAAGACTCTTAGATTTTATATACTTACTTCTGCATCTGGAAGATACTTAGACTGGTTTAACCGTACAGGAAAAACTGATACCAGCTTCAAGGGACTAAAGTGTCACTTTGATCCTAGGTGGTCTAATATATCATATAAAGATGCAGTAGTAGTAGTAAATACATTAAGTAAAGATTACGAAAAAGAAGTAAGTCTATGGTGTCTGAGTAAAGGAATAGAGTGTCATATAACAGAGTCTAACGGTAATCCAGGAAAAGGTAAAAATGAATTACTAAAAATATTTCAAAAGTCGGATGATGACTATATGGTACAAATAGATGGAGACGATATATTAACCCCTTATGGGGTTAATTTATATAAGAGTCTTGCAAAAGAAAATGCACCTGACAGTATCATTATTTATCATCAATGGGCACAGCACATAGATAACTATGGACAAAGGGTATTTGTTAGAATAATGAATAATCCAGATAGACCTGCTAATTATAAAAAAGACTATGCTCATTTTGCCAAGTATGTACCTTTGATGTATAGACATAACTTAGAGTATAGGAAGAAAGTACAAAAAATGGGTGGCATAGAAAAAGTATGTCATTTATATGGTAGATATACATCAGAAGTACACGCATTGAATAGAGAATTAAATGAGACTTATTTTTCTCATGTAACTAATCAAATGATGGTAGATAATCACTGTAGACCTGTATGGTATTCTAAAAAAGCAGCTAAGTTAAGATTTGATGAAGAAATGAGAATAGGCGAAGATACAAGATTTTACTTACAATTAAAGCATAAACATTTTAAAAAAGAGTTAGAAGTCAAAAGATTAAAAGAGATTCCGTGTACTTATGTATATAATAATATGTATGGCGGTATGGTTGCAGAAGCATCTAATGGTATGACAGACATGGATTGGATGAAATTGTACATGCAGAATGTAAGAAAAGACTTAGAAGAAGGAAGAATAGGTAAACACCCAAATCTACCCGAACTACCAGTTTTTGTACAGGATCAAGTAAAAGATTATCATGTAACAGAAGATTTCGATATAAAAAGATTAGACCCAAACAGTAAAGAATATAAAAACATAAAAATGTGCGATGATACTAGAAAAGCACTAAAACAAAAAATAAAAGAAATAGAAAACAATACTATTGTACTAATGAGAAAGTTAGTATCAAGTATAGTAGAACCAGGAGCAAAGCCACAGTTAGCATATTTTAAAGACCCTTTAACACCTAATCTTTACTTTGCTGTACCACAAGACCACAAGATGGATCATTACTTTCAAAAAAGGATAATACTATGAAAATTTTTATTGGGTATGAATCAGCATACCCCGAAATGTTTGATGTATGTAAAAAAAGCATACTTCGTTACAATTCTAGTCATGAAATCATACCACTCAAAAAATCGGAAATATCCGAATATACTCGTCCTTTTCAGAACGAGAGTACAGAGTTTGCCTTTACTCGTTTTCTAGTACCACAGCTCTGTGACTACGAAGGAGAAGCTTTATTCTGTGATGGAGATTTCTTATGGCTCTGTGACCCTGAAGAAGTTATGGATTATTTTTCCGATGAACATACAGTTCATGTTGTAAAACATCCTAATTTTCTCGTGCAAAGTAAAAAAATGAAAGGCAAGAAAAATCACAGTTATCCTAGAAAGTACTGGTCTAGTCTTATGCTTTTTAATAATCCTAAGTGTACAGAACTTACTTATGATTATATAAACCAAGCCCCAGCGGGTGCATTGCATGAGTTACAGTGGGCAGATAGTATAGGGGGGATTCCTGCGCAATATAATGCAATGGTAAATTATTACAAATTCAAAAGACCAAAAGCACTGCACTTTACAGACGGCGGGCCTTGGTTAAATATAAACGAGTGTTCGGAGCTAACAGCAAAATGGGTAGAGATTTACAAGAGTTAACAGAAAATAAAAATGTAGTACTTGTGGGAAATTCAGTAGAAATTTTACAGTATGACTTTGGAAACTATATAGAAAGTTTTGATACAGTTGTACGATTTGGAAAAGGAATACCTGAAGATAAATTACATGAACACATAGGAAGTCGTACAGATATATGGATTACAGGGTGGCTTCGCGTAAATTTACATGAACACTTCAAAGATGCGTACCCTTTATTTAATCGTTCTCGTATACACTTAGATAAATACCCAGACCATAGGGGAGAACCGCCTTGGGGGCATGATAATGATATGTTTAGTGATGATGAGTTAATGAAAATATTTGAACTGGTGGGAGCAAAAAACGGAGTAGCGCCTGGGGGAGGACGACCGAGTGCAGGTTTTCTTGGTATATTGTTTTTCTTACAGAAGTGTAAATGTAAGAGTATAACTTTAATTGGTTTTGATTTCTTTGCGAAAAAACTACCTTTTAAAACAGGGGGAGATTACCCATCAAGTTGGCACCTTCCCATAAATTCAACTAATTCAAATCCCCACAATCCCAATGAAGCTAAACTAGTTAAGAAGTGGGAAGAGAAAGGTAAATTACAGTGGAAAATTCTTTCCGACCTAAATGACGAGATGTTAAAGTTTACCTAATCTATATCCTACTTTTAATAGTTTACTGGCAGTTTCTTTTTGCCTCTTTGATTTATATAGTAAGTTTTCACACATTCTAGCATTTCTATAGTTTACAGGTATTTGTGGAATTAAATTAGCATATAAATCCCAAGGAGTAGACAATTGCTGTCCTACACTCATTTTAGTATATCCATTTTCTAGTGTTTTTGTTGGTAGTGCAATACTCCAAGATTTTCTTAACATTACATTATAATTTAAATACTCTTTAGAAGGTAAAGCATCCCATTGAATTAGTAAGTCACTCTTGCCATTCATGTATCTAGGCAGTAGTCCTCTTTCTCCTTCATGTAATTTTTTAAAGAAGTATTTATTAGTAGAAGCCAATACTCTACTATCGTAATCATTGTAAAAACCAGTAGGATAAAATAAGTCATTATCATTTGCATTTTTTAATAAATCATAATTTATAATAAAAAACTCAGTGTCCCAATTTGCAGGCATATCTGCTTTTGCAAAATCTAACATTCCATAATAACTAGAGAATATGTTGTGTCCTACAAATACTTTCTTTCTTGATAAGTGAGCCATCTTTTTTTGGAAAAAACTTTCTTTTGGTATTTCTTGTGTCCATCCACTTTTTAGAAATATTCTATTGCCTCCTGCGTATAAAATTCTTTTATGCAGCCCTCTATCTTTCCAATGCAGTCTAAGATGTTGAATTGCTCTAGCTGCGAAGTCTTTTTTCCAATAGCTTTCATATATTGTAACATTGGGTATATTTTCAAATATCCAGGTAAAAGGTAAATCCGCATAGTATTCCTCATCTACATATAAATGTAAACGATACTCCTCGTCTTTTTCCATAAGAGAAGCTAAAGTGAAAAAACTCCACGTAGGCTTCCATGTGTGTACTATCTCAATCATTTGTTTTTTTGTACTCCCAAAAATTATTTATGTATAAATCCATTCTATGCTTTGCATCTTCATCAAAGGCAAATATTATGCCAGAGTTTTTTGCTGAAAGTATTTTTTCTATGCCTTTATAACCGTTTGAGTTTCCACAGGCGTGATAAATGCTTTCATATGTTAATAAACTTTTCTCTCTTTCTTTCTTTGAATAACTTATCATTCTTAAATGTTTTTTAAGCAATAATGCTATAAGTCCCATTTCACTATTTGGCATAGTAGCTACATGCGAACACTTCATCAGTAATTCCATTCCACCACTTCTTTTATTTAATACTTTATCTTTACCAAATCTTCTTTTTAATTTAGCTATAAATAATTCAGTAGTAATAGGATGAGGTTTAATAACATAACCTTCATCCACGCATTGTTCTATTCTGCCCCAGTGTACACACTTATCTTGTCTGCTAAGAAGATTTGTTCCTGGAGGAAACACGACTTTATCGTGGTCTTCTTCTATCTCTTTTAAGTGATATTTATTTCGTAAGTTATTTTTAATTTTTTGTAATCGTTCCTTGTCAATTTCAACGTCTGATTTCACTATTGCGTTCATTAGTTTATCATTGATTAGTACTGAATTTATTCTCATGTATATTCCTGCACCTAAAAAATCCGTATATAACCAGTTTCTAACAGTCATAAGTTCATTAGTATTATACCATACGTCATAAGTAAAGTCTATGCCTTCTCTAGATTCAGGTATTATTAATTCTTTTAGCTTACCTAATTCATCTAAATCTTTCTTTGGTCTTATACAAGACCCTGATTTAAATATATGAGTTGACTGGTCTCCGAGTTCTTCAACACTCGACATTGGTACTAGTCTACCCATTTTTTAATGTTTTTATTGTTTGTTTTAGTTCTATTATATGTTTTTCCTGTTCTTGTAATCTTTCTTCAAACTGATGTATTGAATCAAATAAAGCATTACCTAAACTTTCTAATTTATCACTCACATATTTAGGGGTGATATCTTTTTCTTTTAATTTCATTATTATTCCTTTGGTTAGTTATTATTCTGCCCACTGGTTACCATCCCAGAAAGACGCGTCAAATGCTTCTGCACTAGAAACTTCTGTGTCGAATATAGTTCCAGCTGCTGATGCAGTAATTCTTTCAAATACTTGTGTAGAAGTATCGAAAGTTGTTGTAGTTGTAGGAGTCGTTGTCCTAGTTGTATCTGATAATCTACTTGTTTCAATCGTAGTAGTAGTAGTTCTATCTGTTCCAAATACTGTAGTTTTAGTTGTATTAAATACTGTTGAAGTTGCGAATACTGTTGTTCTGCTTGTGTCTGTACTTCTCGTAGTATCAAATGTAGACGTAGTGCTTCTATCTGTGCCTGTAGTTCTACTTGTTAATGAAGCTCTAGAAGTTTCAAATGTAGATACTGTATCTTTAGAAGTAACTGTTCCTCTAGTTGTAACAGAATCTCTAGAAGTTGCAAATGTAGATACTGTGTCTCTAACTGTAACTGTTCCTCTACTTGTTTCGGAAATCCTAGTAGTATTGAAAGTAGATACTGTATCTTTAGAAGTAACTGTTCCTCTAGTTGTTCCTGTTGTAGTATTAGTATCAAATGTAGTAGTGGTGCTTTTACTTGTTCCAGTAGACCTAGTTGTAATGGTTCCTTGGGTAGTAGCATAAGTTGTTGTTGTTGCTCTACTTGTAAGAGTTGCATTACTTGTACCAGTAGCTAAAGTAGTGTTAAATGTAGTTACAGTGTTTTTACTTGTGCCAGTCGTTCTAGTTGTATCTGAGATTCTAGAAGTATTGAATGTTGTACTTGTATCTTTACTTGTTCCTGTTGTTCTAGTTGTATCGGATAGTCTAGAAGTATTAAATGTTGTCGTTGTACCTCTATCTGTTACTGTTGCCTGTGAAGTATTGAATACTGTTGTTGTTGCTCTACTTGTACCTGTGCTTCTAGAAGATAGTCTTGAAGTTTGATATGCTGTAGTAAACTCTGTAGTTCTACTTGTATTTGTAGTCTGTGTAGTAGTATAACTTGTTGACTGCGATGTATTACTTGTTCTTGATGTATTTGTTGCAAAAGATGTATTATACGAAGTTGACTGCGATGTATTACTTGTTCTTGATGTATTCGTAGATTGTGTAGTAGTATAACTTGTTGACTGCGATGTATTACTTGTTCTCGATGTATTCGTAGATTGTGTAGTAGTATAGCTTGTTGACTGTGAAGTACCTGTTGACTTCGATGTATTAGTAGCTTGCGTAGTAGTATAACTTGTTGACTGTGAAGTACCTGTCCCTCTACTTGTATTTGTATTTCTTGTAGTAGCAAATGAAGTATTATTCGTAAATGCAGTTAATCTACTTGTATTCGTACTTCTTGAAGTAGCAAAAGAAGTATTATCTGAATACGAAGTTAGTCTGCTTGTATTCGTACTTCTTGTAGTAGCAAATGAAGTGTTATCTACATATGAAGTTAATCTACTTGTATTTGTACTTCTTGTAGTAGCAAATGAAGTGTTATCTACATACGCAGTTAATCTACTTGTATTTGTAGAATTTGTAAATCCTGTGTTATCTGTATATTCTGTTGTTCTTGCAGTGTTTGTATTATAAGAAGTAGACCTAGTAGTATTGTCTGTATATTCTGTTGTTCTTGCAGTGTTTGTATTTCTTGTTGTACCTTGTGATGTATTATCACTATACTGAGTTAGTCTGCTTGTATTTGTAGCATTTGTAAATGCTGTATTTCTTGCTGTGTTTGTAGCAAATGATGTACTTCTACTAGTATTTGTGCCCCTGGCAGTATTTGTAGCAAATGCTGTGTTATCTACATATGCAGTTAATTGACTCGTATTTGTACTTCTAGTAGTACTTCTAGTAGTATTGTCTGTAAATTGTGTTACTCTACTTGTATTGGTACTTCTAGAAGTATTATTTGTAAATCCTGTATTATTTGTAAATGAAGTATTTACTGTACCTGAAGATACATAGGTTGTTTGATATTGAGTACTTCTTGCCGTGTTTGTATTTCGAGAAGTATTATATACAAACGATGTAGTAGTGTTGTTGTACATCGTTTGTTGAATGAACTGACCAGCTGCATAAGAAAAGTATGTATATGTAAACGCCGTAGTAGTGGTAGCAGAAGTGGCTGTATCATAAGAAGTAGAATTTGTAAATGAAGTACTTCTATCTGTTCCTTCTTGAAAAGTATGTGATGTATTTGTACTTCTAGATGTTGCAGTGCCTCTAACTGTATTTGTAGCAAAAGCTGTATTAACATCTGCTAACTGGGTACCTCTACTTGTGTTTGTACCGAATCCTGTGTTATAAGAAGTATTAACGCCATACTCAGAAGTTCTTGATGTATTTGTGCTTCTAGTAGTATTATTTGTAAATCCTGTGTTGTCTGTATACTGTGTTGTTCTACTTGTATTATTTGTAAATCCTGTACTTCTAGATGTTGCAGTGTTTACATCTGCTAATGCTGTATTTCTACTAGTATTTGTGCCAAACGCTGTGTTATAAGAAGTTGAGTTAGTAAACCCTGTGCTTCTACTTGTGTTTGTTGAGAATGCTGTATTTCTAGTTGTACTATTTGTAAATCCTGTACTTCTACTTGTGTTTGTGCCTCTAGCTGTGTTTGTATTTACTGCAGCTAAGCCTGTGTTCCTACTTGTATTCGTAGATTGAGTAGTTGTATAAGAAGTATTTACTGCAGCTAAGCCTGTGTTCCTACTTGTATTTGTAGATTGAGTAGTTGTATAAGAAGTATTTACTGCTGCTAATCCTGTATTCCTACTTGTGTTTGTAGACTGCGCTGTATTATAACTTGTAGATGCTGTAAATGTAGTTACTGTATCAAATGTCGTAGTTCTTGTTGTTGCAAAAGAAGTATTATCTGAATACGCAGTTACTGTGTCAAATGTTGTTGTTCTTGTCGTGGTAAAAGAAGTATTATCTGAGTACGCAGTTACTGTGTCAAATGTCGTAGTTCTTGTTGTTGCAAAAGAAGTATTATCTGAGTACGCAGTTGTTGTTTCAAATGTTGTTGTTCTTGTAGTAGCAAAAGAAGTATTATCTGAGTACGCAGTTGTTGTTTCAAATGTTGTTGTTCTTGTAGTAGACTGCGAAGTATTATCTGAGTACGCAGTTGTTGTTTCAAATGTTGTTGTTCTTGTAGTAGCAAATGATGTGCTATTTGTAAATTGAGTTAATCTATTTGTTAGTATTACTGTATCAAAGAACGTTGTAAATGTGGTTGTTGTCTCATACGCAGTCGTTGTACTTTTTGTAGTATTAAACGTTGTAGTAGTAGTAAAATCGGTTGTTGTAGTAAGCGTTGTATTAAATGTTGTTGTTGTAGTAAATGTAGTTGTCGTGTTAAACGCTGTAGTTGTATTTCTGCTAGTAGCAAATACTGTGGTAGTTTCAAAGGTTGTAGTTGTATTAAATGCTGTAGTTGTGCTTTTTGTAGTATTAAAAGTTGTCGTAGTTGTAAATGCAGTTGTTGTATTAAAAGTAGTAGTAGTACTAGTATTTGTATCAAACGTTGTAGTTGTAGTAAATGCAGTTGTTGTGTTAAAGGCTGTAATTGTACCTTGTGTTGTAGCGTAAGTTGTAGTTGTATTAAACGCTGTAATAGTTGTAAAATCTGTGGTCGTTGTAATAGTAGTATTAAACGTAGTAGTTGTATTAAACGCTGTAGTTGTTGTAAAATCGGTTGTCGTCGTTGTAGTTGTATCAAACGTTGTAGTAGTATTAAACGCAGTTGTCGTTGTGAAATCTGTAATAGTACTAATAGTAGTATTAAACGTAGTAGTTGTATTAAACGCTGTAGTTGTTGTAAATGCGGTTGTAGTATTTACTGTAGTTGCAAATACTGTAGTAGTTGCGAATGTAGTTACTAAGTTAGTCTCTGTGCTTCTTACTGTATTGAATTCTGTCGTTCTGCTAGTAGCAAACGCAGTTGTTGTATTATAATCTGTATCAAAAGCGGTGGTGGTGTTGAATGTTGTAACAATATCAGTTGTGTTTGTTACGTTTGATGTTGCCGTATTTCTTGATGTTTCATGAATAGCAGAAAACGGCCCTGCGAGGTTGCCATTATCGTTTACGTATACTTCATTAACCCTTCGTATTGTTCCGCCATCATTGATTGCAAGAAAGGATATCTGACGTAATGTGCCACTATCATTAACATATATTGCCATAGTTTAACTCGAATAAACAAACCATACATGACCATCATTCGTGCCTGTGGTATTTGTTGGTGCTGTTGTTGTTATTGTGAAAGGTAGTCTAGCCTTTGCAAGAGTACCTGAGCCTACTTTGCTAGCGGCTACTGCACCTTCAAAGTTTCTACTAGCATCGATAACATCACTACCATCAATTTTTAACCCTGCGTCTTCGATATTAAAGTCTAATTTTTGTCCCATTTTATACCTCTATTGTTGTCCTGATAAATTTAAACGCCATACTATCTGTACTTGCTGGCGTTACTCTTAATCTTATATTACCTGATACTAAATCTGCATCAAATGCTGCTTGTGCTCCATTCTCAAATATAGACGCGTACTGTGTTAAGTATACATCTGTACCATCATGGAATAATAAAATTTCTATTGCTTGAAAATCTGTGTCTGTTGTATTATGTACTTGTACTAAGTACTTAGCAGTTCTAAATGTAGATGCTGCAAAAGTATCTAATGTAAATTGTGCTGTTGCTGAAGAAGTCCCTGTACCTACATCCATACCAGCTACTTCGTCTATGTGAAGTTTTTGAACTGGGTTTGCATCTTGAATACCTAACTTACCTTTTAGCTCAAGTATAGAAGTAGTGCCACTACCCATATTGACATTAGCTCCACTAAATCCGATATTCCCTGACATGCTTTTACCAGATAATGCTGCACTTGATAATTGTGTAGAAGTTACAGCGTTATTTGCGATTTCACTTGAACCAACAGAGTTTGCTATTATTTCACTAGAGCCTACATTATTTGAAGCTATCTTAGAACTTGTTATTGCATTGTTTGCTATTTTAGCATTTGTTACATTTAAGTTAGTAATATGAATAGTATCTATACTACTACTTACTATTTCTGCACTATCTACAGAGTTACCTGCTAGTTCATTTGAAGTTACTTGATTAGTGCCTATTTGTGTACTAGTAATAGAGCCGTCTGCTATCTTAGCTGCTGTTACACAGTTATCTGCTAATTCTGCTGTACCTACAATACCGTTTTGGATTATGCCAGCTGTGACCGAGTTGAGTGCTATTTCACTTGTTCCTACTGCATTACCTGCTATTTTTGCACTTGTTACTGAGTTTGCTCCAATGTGTATAGTGTCGATTGAACCTGTTACAAGTTCTGCGCTATCTACTGAGTTACTTGCTAATTCTGTTGCTGATATAGAACCTGCAACTATTTTTGATTGTGTTACTGAATTGTTAGCTAAATCTGCTGTTACAATAGTACCATTTACTATTTTTGCTGAAGTAACTGAGTTTACTGCTAATTTGCCTTCTGTTACTTGTCCGTTTCCAATATGTGCTGTATCAATACTGCCATCTACATAATGTTCTGAATCTATAGAATCATCTGCAATTTTTGACCCATTTACTGCGTCACCTGCTATCTGCAATGCTTCCACAGATCCAGTTGCTATCTCACTAGTATTTACTGCATTGGCAGTTATGTGTCTGCCTACAATTGCATTTGTTATAATCTTAGTGCCATTTATATTGTTATCTGCAATGTTTGCTGTTAAGATTGTGTTCGCTGCTATCTCAGCTGTTGTTATACTTCCTGCTACAATCTTACTTGCATTTACAGTATTGTTTGCTATTGCACTTGCTGTTCCTGTTAAGTTACCTGTAACATTTCCTTCTAGGTTTGCTACAAGTGTTCCTGTTGCATAGCCTGTGCCTTCTGTATTTACTATTGTGGTTGGTACAGTCTGTAAATCTTTAAATATTTTCCATTTACCTGAATCTCCAGCATCTCTGAAGAAACCTGTGTATTTGTCTGTCCCTGCTACATCATATAATCCGTAAAAACCGATGTCAACTGTATCTGCTGAACTGTTTGTTGTTGCTAGTGCAAGTAGTGGATCTGCTACATTGATTGTTGTAGAAGATACTGTTGTTGTTGTTCCTGATACAGTTAAGTTTCCAGATAACACAACGTTACCTGAGAAAGTTTGTCCACCTAGTGCATCTGATTTTAATTCACTTGCACTTACGCTATTCGCTGCTATCTTTGTTGCGTCTACTGCGTTGTCTTGTATTTTTGCAGTTGCTACTGAATTACCAGCTAGTTGTGCTGTATTAATTAAACCGTCTGTAATATATGCAACGCTATCTATAGCATTATCGGCTATATGTCTTGATAATATTTGGTCTGTTGCAATTTTTCCTGAAGTAACATTGTTAGCTGCTATTTTAGCTGTTGTTACTTGTGATGCTCCAATGTGTATAGTATCTATACTGCCAGTTACTAATTCTGATGAATCTACTGAATTTGCGGCAAGTTCTGAAGCACCTACTGCTCCAGCTGCTATATGGGATGCATCAATAACATCTGTTCCTATTTTAGCTGCTGTAATAGCATTTGCTGCTATTGAGCCTGTTGCTACTTGTGCTCCACCAATTTTTGCTGTAGTAACTGCGTCATCTGCTAAATGTATAGTATCAATACTGCCTGTAACTAATTCTGCTGAATCTACAGAGTTTGCAGCTAATAAATCTGCTGTTACAGTACCACTTGGAATATGTATTGCTCCAATAGAGTTTTGTGCTATTTCTGAAGCACCTACTGTATTCAAAGCTATTTTTGCACTAGTAATTGCATTATCAGCTAGGTCGCCTGTTGCTATAGTGCCGTTTACTATTTTTGCTGAAGTAACAGAATTATCTCCGAGTTTGGCAGTTGTGACAGCTCCCGCGGCGATTTTTGCAGTAGTAACCTGTAAACCTCCTAGATGTATCGTATCGATCGAGCCAGTAATTAATTCTGCGCTGTCGACACTGTTTGCTCCAAGTTGAGTGCTAGTGATACTCCCATCAGCAATATGATGAGCAGTAACGTTGTTTGCAGCAATTTTTGCAGTTGTAACTGCATTTGCCGAAATGTGAATTGTGTCGATACTACCAGTGGCAATTTCGCTTGAATCAATTGAATTTTGTGCTATCTCATTTGAGGTTATTGCATTTCCAGCTATCTTTGCTGTTGTAACTTGACCAGTTCCAATATGGATTGTGTCAATACTTCCTGATACTAATTCTGAACTGTCTACTGAGTTTGCAGCTAAGCCTGCGGCTGTTACCGAGTTATCTGCTACTGCAGTTACAGCTGTTGATTGTAATTCAGCTGCTCCGACAGAGTTTGTTGCTAATTCTGCAGCTGTTACAGAATTTAAAGCTAACTCAGAAGCTGTAATAGCATTAGCCGCAATCTTACTTGCAACTACACTATTATTACCTATTGAGTCTTGTTGTACTAAAAACTTACCTATTAATGGCATTTTATGTTTGCTCCAAATACGATAGAACTACGTCTACTGAACTTGTCGTGTTTGATTGGCACTTTATAATGTCCCCTGCTTCTAAAACGACTTTCGCATCTCCACCTATTGGAGCTAGTGTTGAACCCGCTGGTATTTCTACTCCATTTACGATTGAGGCGTGATGATTGGCACTCGCATTAAATAGTTGAACAGTTGCTGTAATATCTGCTCCTGCAACATTACAGATATATAACCCAATAATTGTTGTTGTTGTACTAGAGGGGCAAGTATATACAGAACTTAGTCCTGTACCTATGTCTACTGCTGTTTCTGTTTTAAATGCTGATGCCATAATATTATCCTAATGCTATAGAGAAAGCTACAAGGTCGTCTGTTGTTAACGCTCCTGGTACATGACTAGCTAGTATTACTACTGTGCCGTCTGCTTTCTTTGTATAAATCTTTTGGTCAGCCACATTCATAGCAATTTCATGAGTTTGTAAATCACTTGTCTGTGGCACAGATAACGCTGTTTCTGACCTT
>Ga0098055_1000843_pt1 | contig 17417 bp, 28 predicted proteins | sample 17_taG_FD_75107 | JGI IMG/M metagenome (GOLD analysis project Ga0098055, IMG submission 75107) | Marine viral communities from the Subarctic Pacific Ocean - 17_ETSP_OMZ_AT15314 metaG | ecosystem: Environmental > Aquatic > Marine > Oceanic | place: Pacific Ocean | collected 2015-01-18 | reverse complement strand
CCAACCGTTCGTAGCTCTATCAGTTCGTCCTGCTATGTAGTCTCTATGAGCTTGGCTAGTAAGGTCTCCTTCGTGTCTAGGGAAGTACTTGGCTATATGCCTTACCTTCTCAGGCGAGGCTTTTGTATTGGAGACAAGATAGCGAGCCGTTGCTAATCCAACGCTTGTACCACCTCTACCAAACTTCTTGCGTAGTGCCAGTCCTTGCTCGGCTTGTCTCTTAACTCCTTTTGGTATCGAGAAATTCAGGTCATCATATTTTCCTTTTTTAAGGATTCCGTTTATGCCTGTGTCCATATACTCGACCACTTCCCACTCCTCTGTATCAGTACCTAATTCAGACTGTAACTGTATCGTATCCGATACACTAGAACTATCAGTACTATTGTTACTATCCCTATCTACCGTATGAGCAGTAGGAGTAGAATTTATTGCGAAGTTTTTCCTAGAGCTAAGAGGGTGGTTTCTTGGTAGCAAGTCTGTATCAAACGGCTTGTTCTTGTATTTACCATTCCTTAGAGCGTATAACAGGCTATTACACCGAGCTAACGCCCATTGGTCAGAAGATGTAACTGTGGGTCTAACCGACTGTGGATTGGTGTTATAAGCCCCTACACCTCTATTGAAGCAAGCTATTAACATTCTTAAGGTTGCCCTGTACTTAGGATTGTCTTTGTTGTGTTCTGTTACTTTATCTTGCAGTATCTTCTTAATGCGAGCAGATACTTTGAGTTCAGTCTGCGTCATTATCTTCTAAGCGTTGTTCATACTCAGCGTGTGTAGAACAAGGCATATAGATAGTGTTACCGTCCTTATCGTGTTGGTGTGTACCATTACAACCAAGTTCCTCTGCTCTAGCTTCGGCTTCATCTAATGTAGTAAATTCATCTTTACCTACCATAGCTTTAGGTGTATCGCTAAATCTCTCTATCTGTCGAAGTCGTATCTCTGCTAACTCTTTAGTAGGATAACAACCCATATTGCGACCTGTTTCCTCTGTTATAACGCAGTACTCTCCGTCTATCTCTTGTACTACCTTAAGTTCAGCAGATTGCATACTTGCGAGGCTTATTGCTTCGGGTACTTCATCAGTCTGTTCTTCTTGTTGTATTGAAGCAGGTTTATAATCTTGAAGCATATTGGCAGGTATTGTTACCTTACCTTCGGGAAGTAAATAGACATCTTGCTCAGGTGTAGTAGGTAAGCCAATGCTTTGTCTTGCTTCTGCAACGGTAACCCAACCACCTGTTACTGCTAAGTTCATTCTCTCGTAAATCTCATTGGTATCTGTTTGTAAAGCTCTTACGTCTGTGTAATCATATCTAGCTTCTAGGTTATCTGAATCTGCATAATCTACTTTAAGTATCTGATGTGTTATCTCTTGTGCGACCATATCCCATAAAGGTATGAGCTTTTGTTCTGTAAAGAACTCTCGCAGGGTTTTAGCATTAGAGTAAGTAGCGTACTTAAGTCCAACTTCTAATCCTGCGATTATGGAAGGAACGCCAAGTACAGAAGATACACGAGACTCGAATGACTCTCTTAAGTCTCCAATCTCTAAGTCTTTAGGACTAAAGGCTAGCTTCTCTACATTCACGCCACCTGATAGTACTAAAGGTTTACCTTTGTTCTGACCACCAGTCTTACGTTGGAATGCTTTGGAGATAGCTTCTCCTTCTTCTTCTGTTAAGCCATACTCATCTTTAGGTGTAATCATAAAGCTAGGGACACCCATATTAGCGAGGATTGATGTAGCCATTTGTCCTGCACTCTCATCTCCGTAAATCTCTCTAAGTAATGTTTTAACTGGTGCAAAACCTCGTCTATGGTTTTCAGGGTCAAGTCCAAGCCTAAAGTGTGCAACCATATCTTTATCTAGTCGTACCTTTTGATTCTTTACTTGGTATTCATAGTATTCAATAAGAGTTTCTTCACTACCTTTTGGCGTTACATTCTCAGGCATAAGTGGGTATAAAGCTACTAACTGACCTGCTTCATTCTTTTGTTTTAGCAAATAAGCGTCTCCTGATATGTGCATTGATTGTACTAAACAGTTTTGTACAACATCTCCTGACATATAAGGATTAGGTCTTTTGAAAAGCATTGATAGTTGATGATTAGGAAGTACGTCTAACTCTCCTACTTCGTTTCTTTGATAAATCTTTAGCTCAGCTTCTCCGAAAGCAGTACCAAGTACTTGCAAACAAGAGACGACTGCTGAGTTAGAAGCACCATTACCTAAGCCTTGAACATTAAATTGTCCTGCTGATGATTGGTAACCTTGTATAAAGTTTGTATTGTTACTGTCTATGCCTTGTCTAAAAAAATTATATCCTGAACTTCTCTTTGTCTCAGGTGTTTGTCCAAAGAACACTTCTCTGAAACTTCTTCTCTCTGCCATTTACTTTTCCTTCTTTGCGAGCATTTGAGTAGTAATGGACGCAACCCTTATCGGCATTACTACTCTATGCTCTTATATCTTAACTTAAATTACAAAACTTTTATACTTTTCCGTACTTTTGATTCTATTACTGCGTATGCCAAAGAGTCAACTATATCGTCATGCTCTGCTTCGGGAAACCTAAGCAACTCTGTTTGTACGTCTGCAAACCACGTTGAGTTCTTAGGAAAAAAGATGTCTCCTGCTTCCATTCTTGCAATCAATGGATAAGCTCTTGATACTTTATCTCTATCTGCTTTAAGCGACTTTACAACCAACCCTTCTCTTTTAGCCATTTGTATAAACGCCAACTGGTAACCTGCTCGCTCAATTCCCACATACGCCAAGTCAAACTGTTCCACTTTTCTTTGTAGTAAGGGCAGTAAATCAGGTGCTTCCAATCTTCGTCTGTCAATGTCCAGTATGAGAATCTTGCCCTCAGGTGTGATTGCCACCGAAGTAATGACTGTGAAGTCAGCACTTTGCTTAGTTGATGTTGCAAGGTCAACAGTTGCATATCTACGGCAATCCTCAAGCCTGCACTCTTTGTCCTTATATTTATAAATAATTTCTGTATTTTCATTTTTTTCCTCGTCAATTCCTATTCGTTCTTCTATTTTGTAATGGTCAAACCAATCGGCTTTAAATAAACCACCACTTGCTTCTATAAATTGAGCTTCGTACTCTTGAGCGTATAAAAAACTTCCTATTTCTTGTTTTGCCATTTCTAATTCGGCAGGGTCAATAATTGGATTTGTTATTGTTGGATATGTAAATCTGACCCAATCATCAAGCATATTTGCTTCTGAGTACAACTTCTCAAAAAAGTTATATCCTTTTGGCGTGCTAATAAAAAATGCACTACCTTTTTTCTCTGTCAGGGCAGGTCGGATAACTTCTGCCCAAGTTTGTGGCTTCATAAAGGCACACTCGTCTAAAACAACAAAGTCAAGACCTGCACCTCTGAGTTTCATAGGGTCATCTGCTGACCTTACTTGTACTGAGCCACCAGTTGCAGTTACGATTGTTCGCTCTGCTTCTTTTACTTTGATACCATATTCGATACCAATACTTCTTAAATCTGCCCACGCTTCATTTGTCATTGAGTATGAAGGTGCAATCCACCAAGCTCTTTTGCCTTCCCAAGCGTATTTAAGACAAAGCCAAACACCAAGTTTGGTCTTACCCCAACGCCTGCCTGCTGATAGAACAGTAAACCTTTTCATATTCTTTACAACTTCCATTTGTGCTGAGTGTAAAGGTGGCAACTGAATATCTAAGCCTGATAAGACATCATTATCCAAAGCTGATTGCATATTACTCCTGAGTTTTATACCAGTTGATGAATGTTTCTAATGCTTTTGATGATATAGGAAGTGAGCTATACATTAAACCCATATCGGTAATCATTGGAATAAACACAACGGCAGGTATTTCAAAATCAACCAACTCATCAAGAATTGGCTCATCTAAATTTTCATTAACTTCTAGTACGTCTATCCAAAGATTATTAAATTCTATAATCTCTGCAAACGTTTGGTTTATATCTTCATTCTCCATTGTCTAATCCTTTTGGCTCTATGACTTCGCCTTCTACAAATTCTTCTTCTTGAGCTTTTTCTAATAAGTTGCCGTCTGCCCAACGTAGTCGTACTTCTTGATTGTCTTGATTTTCAATGGCAACGGTATCTCTTTTACCAAACAAGTGTGGGTATCTTCTCTCTAAGTACCAAGCGTCTGCCTGCCAAGAGCCACTCTCCCCTGCTTCTTCTATTCTTCTAATCCTTCTCTCAATAGCTTTGGCTTCTGCAATCTGTATTCTTTTCCATACTTTGTCATAAGGTGTTATGCCTTCCTGACCTTTTCTTTTCCATTCGTGAAGTGTTGATGTGCCTATGCCTACTGATTGGCAAGCGAGATTGACATACATTCCTGTTGCGATTGAATCGCAAAGAGCTTGTACTAAGTCCTCATTATGAGCGAGTGTTTCTTTTGGCATTATGCACCCATAATAGCAAAATCGGTATCGAATGATACCGACCTAATAGAATTGTTTATTTATAATACCCATTTTAAGTCTTGAAGTTTTAACCCACTTCTTGCATATAGAGGAAACTCTCTACCTGCAAATTCGTATTAAGCTGACTCAATCTTGTCAGTATTTTTTACTAAATCTTGTAGGATTACAACATAAACTTTTACTTCTTTGGCATTGACTTTGCCATTTGCTTCAATTCCTACCCATTGTGCAGTAAGGTTATTGTCGTCTCCCTCGTGTGTGAAGTTTTCTTTTCCTAGTACACCTTCTGTAATCTTAACGTCAAGACCTAGTGTCTCAAGAAGTTCGGTGGCTTTATTTGTGTTTAACATACTTTTATTATACATAATCTTAGATTACAACAAACATATTTATAAGAAATATTAGATAAAAACCACTACATATAGTGTACTTTTAAATTATTTTGTAAAAATCTACTTTTTTTGCTCTTTTTTGCACCGAACACAGTACAAGAAGTAGTCGTGGTCTATAAAGTTACAACCTTGTGTTTCGCAGATTAGTTCAGGATTCTCAACCATTTGTTGTTTGCGTATCTCATCTTTGCCTAGAGCTTCAAACTTACCAAACCATTTGTTGATTGCGTATGGCGTGATGTCTATGTTGTTCCAATGTTTCTTGTAGGCGAGAATTGAGCCTTTGAGCATATCAGTTGTAACACCAACATCAGTTAACTCCTTGCAAACTTTAAACCAACCTGACTTCTCCATTTGACTTCTTGGCTCATAATTTAATTCATCAACAAAGACTCGATAAAGTGCCTTGCGTTGTTTCAGTACATCTTCCTCAATCTTCTTTACTTGTGGCTCGTCCACATATTCTTGTTCTATTGGTTTTTGTTCATTGGTTATAGTTCTATGTATTGTCTCCGATACTACCCTTGTATCGTCAGCAGTACTACCCCTCGTATCATCTACGATACTACTAGATGTAGTACTATCATCTGCGACACTAGGTTTGCTTGTTATTAAGAAATATAGATTGGTTTGCTTTACATTATCCTTAACTCTGTTTTGTTTTGTAATAGCACCCAAGTCCAGTAGCTCATTGATGAGCTTGTGTGTATTGGCACGACTAACACCTACTCGCTTTGACAAAGTGGTTACACTTGGAAAACAAGAGTTGTCTTTTCTATCTGCATAAGTCCACAAGATACAATATAGATTCTTTGCTCTTGGGCTAATGTCTGCGTCTAATATCCACTCAGGTATTATTGCAAAATAATTATCTGCTTCTATTTTCATTTAAGTTCCGTTTCTTTATTTGTATTGTAAGTCTTTGTGAGTCCTATGCGTCTAGGACTCACTTAGACCAGTACGTATCAAAAGGGAGATACATTTTCCTCTAGCTCGTCCATTGACTTTGCTACTGGAATACTTGGCTCTTGATGATTAGGCAAACATTCTACTGGTGGCTCGTCTGACCAACTAGCAAAAGGAAAACCATTATTACCTGCCGTACATTGTTTGTTACCACATTTGAAGTTAGGACTTTTGTCTGACTTCTTATCAAACCTGTTGTCGTACACCTTAGACGCACAAGAAGGGCATTTAAGCTCTACTTGACCAACTGGGCTATGTGATGACACATTTGGTTGGCTTGGTTGCGTGGCAGGTGTACTAACAACAGAAGTAGTAGATTGAGCAAACGGATTCAAAACCCAATCTTCTATGTCTTGTGCAAACTTAAATATCTCATCATTAGAACTGAGTGTAGGGTAACCACTACTTGCCAATTCTATTGCTGACTTGATTGCTACTTGTCGTACAATTAATTTATCTTTGTTATCCATTTACTAACTCCTTACTTGAATTAACTCTATCTTCAACCCATTCGTTATCTTCTCGCCAATCTAGTAGGGTTTTCTTATTCCATACTGGCGTTGCTTTTAATTGGTGGTCAGGCTCAGGTAATTTACCTTGAAACTTCCATTGGGCTACTTCTTGTCTTGTAACTCCAAGCCATTGTCCAATCTCTGCCGTGCCTAATATATCTTGCGTCATACTCTCTCCTTTAAATATTCTGCTACGTTTATTTCTTTTTGTGTTTGTAGTTCTTCATACAACTCATCAAGAGCTTCACTAAGACTAGCTTCGCTCTTATGTAAGTGTGGATAATACTTTAGTGTTACTTCTTCTATAATCATAAACACTATACCTATCCCTGCTAATGCAGAAAAAGACCAAAACAATATCCATAAAAAGTCTTGCTCATTCATCATTCTTCTTCTCCAATTCTTATCCTATCATACGTTCCCTGTGATATTGTAAACTTAAACTGTTGGAACTTTTCTCGGTTTAAGTTTGCTACTGTTTTAAGTACCGTAGCAGGTCTTTGATAGCTCAATACAGGCTCTAGTTTTATCCAACCACTAGATTTATATTCTCTACCAGTAGATTGTTCTACTAGAATATCTACCCGTCCTGATATAAAACCTATATATCTAATTTCATCTGTCATATCAACTCCGTTTCTATATTTATATGTTAATCTCTGATTTGTTTTATGCAATCTTTTATTTAAAAATACTTTTGCGAAGCCACATCTAGCTAGTTCCTACTCCCCTTATGATTTCGGGTATTCGCCTTTCCCGTTGCTCAACCCCTATTCGTTTTTCATTAAATAGTAAGTTCGTTCTGTTTGTTATTGGTATCAGCTCTAAAACCTAACCCCACAGGGTTATCTGTTCTCATGTTAAAAGCAACTCGTCAGGATTTCGTGTGTAGATTTTTATATCTATCGACTTTGTCGAGCTTCACAAAAGTATTCTCAATTACTGAGTCCTTACGGATATGAGCGTATATGTTTGCTTCATATAAGTACCTCTAGATGTCGTAGCTAAACTAGACCTTCGCCTTATATGAGTTCATATTGCTTCGAATCAATATATGCTTTAACAATGTAAATTTCTCGCTAAATTATCTTAAATACTCTTTACATCTAACATTCGCAGTATCAGGTACAACCGATACTTCGTCTAAGACTACCAACGAACTTGCCAAACAACTACTCATATCCATAAGAACTCAGTTACAAAGAACTTTTGTGAGAGCATACTGTTATTTTTCGCCTTAAGGTTTGCGTGTTTCTACTGCTCAAATGTCTTACTGCCTTACCAGTAGCAAGTGCGACTTGCTCATCTGCGTATTAACAATCCAATATGCTCACAAAAGCTCTCTGCTTTTGAGTTAGGTTTGCCTTGCCCCTCGTTTTATAGTGTGGCTCTCACTTTGGAGTCTTGCTATTTTGAGAGACTGACTCTTAATCTCTATATACATAACAATACAATCTTTGATTATATTTACAAATTAAGTTTGCAAGTATTTTAGAAAACACTACACATAATCTGAGATTATGGTATAGAAAAACTACAAGATTTTTAGGTTGTCCCAACCGTCTTTAGTTACAGTCATAGTTACAACACCCATTGATGTTGAGTAACCAGTTCTTGTTTGGAAATCATCAGAAGGACTCATAGCAGGTACTCCCATAATTGTTCTTCCACCTTGCTGAACGGCAGTAAAGTGATGATAATGACCGTGTACAATCATTCGAGCAACACCAACTGGGTTGTCTCCTGCTTCGTTTAATCCAAACATCTGACCCTTCCACCAGTTCTCTATCTTCTTTGCAGGCGTTCCACCACCTGCCGTAAGATGTCCGTGAGTGAAACCCATAGCATAACCTTTGACATCTAAGAGTAAGTGTGGAGAATCAGGTACAACAACTTTAATATTCTTGTAACTAGATTCATACGCTAGGTCTCCAACTTGTTCTAGTATCTGTAAGTCAAGGTTGTCGAGTTCTTCTGTTGTTAAAGATTGTTTACCACTTCTATTTTGACCGTGATTAGAAGTTACTCCTGAGAGAATGACTGTGTAGTTTTGGTCTGCAAAGTTCTTTACTATCTTCCAAAGCAATCTTCTTGCAACTGTTATTTGGTCTCTAAGATGTAAGTCTGTATTCCAAACTTGGCTTGAGTACCAACCTGATAAGTTACAGTTCTCTACAATATCTCCAAGACCAATGACATACACTTCGTCAATCTTATGCCCAGTCTTTTGCAATTCTTTGAGTCTTGCATTAGCAGTTGTAAGTGAGTCAAGAACTTTAGAGACAATACCTTCACTACCTTTTCCGTCTCTCTTACCCATTTGCCAGTCTGCAACATAGTACATAAAAGCCGTGTTACCTTTTTTAACTGGTGCAGTCTTAGGCTTGTAAGATTTAATCTCTTTAAGAAGCTGACCATAGTCTGTATCTAAGCTAGGTACTTTTTTTCTAATGTCTGCTTTGTAGTACCAAGCCTGTTGGGTCTCTCCACCACCCATATTCATATCCCAAGTTCTCACTTGCAAATTTCCCACTACCTCATATTCGTTTGGGTCGAAGCCCCACTCAAGTAGTAGCGTGGCAAACTCAGGCTCTTGGTCTTGTGTACCACGAGAGACTAATGTACCTTTGTTAGACTTAGGGTCATACTCTGCGTGTGGTTGCCAACCAATCGGATATTTTTGTTTTGCTAGTTTCTTATTAGACTCTTTGTCTTGGTAGAGTTCAAGAAACTGATTTAGCTTTTCGGATTCTGTTTTTTTCTTCATTAATGCGATTCCTTATTGTCTTGGGTGCGACTCCTGTCCAACCACATTCATCAACTAAGTAATCAACAAGTGGAGTTGTGTCAAGATAGCCTTTGTTTAAGGCACTAAGAACTTCTTCCCATTGTGAAGTTCTTTGTTCAGTAGCATAAAAGTAACCATACTTTTGTTGTGGTCTCTCATACTTTTCAAGATAATCGTTAAGTGTCATTTGCGTCCTGTCTTTTAACTACTTTAATTATAGATTATGATTAGGACATATTAGGGTATTTAATTAGGATTTGTTTGGGACTGTTTAGTATAAACATTGACTTTTCTTACCAACATAATATATTTTTTTACATAACCAACATTTGTAAACTGGTTGAAAATATCTTTTCCCTGTTTCAATACTGATAGTTGTTTTACCAAACCTACGGACTATTCCTTTAGCACCGTTTCTGTCAGAACAGTTTTTTTTAGTACATTCTTTATTTAACATATCTATCCCCTTTTTTGTTTTCTCTCTCATATAATAGATATACGCAGACTTTTTATTTTTTTGTAATATTTTTTTATTATTTTGTAAAATAATTTATAACGCCTAAGTCTACGCCTAAGTCAGTTTATTGATTGTCCCAAGTCTCTATTAAGGCAAACACAATCTCCTCAAGCTTGTCTAACTCCATAACAACCAAGCCATTAGATGTACCGTCAGGCATAGCAACAAAGAGGAATGGTCTTGTATCTCCAATGCTTGTGTTTGTATCTGATTGTTCTTTAGCTTTAAGATACTTACTCCATATTGTTTTAACTTGCTGACCTGCTTTGACTTCTACTCTGACTTCGCCCTTCCAAGATTCCTCGTTACCCATTTGGCTTCTAAACTTTGTGTCAGGTATGTTGAGCTTCTTCCTAGCAAGGTTTTGTTTCCTGCGACCTTTGTTCTTATTAGTTAGCCCACGCTTTTGATTGTCTGACCAATCTTCTCTATTCTTCACAGTCTTTTGTCCCATACCTTGTAACCCTGCGTGCTTCCTTCTCTTGTAGTCAGAGAATGTTTCATCAGGTTGCCACTCTATATCACTCACTTAACACACTCTCTACTATGTCCATACTTACTAAAAAGTTATTTACAAACTTTAGTTTATCAAACTCTGATACTGGTACAAGTAAACAATGAGCAAACCATTTGTTACCTTGTGCGTTCTCATTGATAACCTTTATAGTTCTGTACTTATCTTCTTTAATCCAAGTTAACAAGTATGGTTGTAGTACTCTTGGTTTCCAAAACCTTACAAAGTTAGTTGGATAACTCCAGTACATCATAAAGTCTGCAAAGGTTTTCATCTGACAACCAATCTGTAAGTCTCCATTCTCCTGCTCAATAAGATACTCCAACGCTACGTTGTTTGTATCTGCTATCTGCGTATCTGTTTTGACCTCTATGTAATTGTCTTTTAGTTCTTGGTTGAACACCCAAATATCTGCACCTTGTAGTTGTTCGGACATACGAGTTGGTCTTGCGTGATATTTGTTTCCTGTTTCGTCTGTGAGAGTATTGTAATGCTTTAGTATTAACTGCTCTCCCATTTTTCCAACCTTGTCTTGTTCTGCAAAATTGTAAGTTTGTATCATTTAACTCCTCATCTAAATCGTCTAATATTACTTCGTCAAAAATCATAGTCCCAACAATGTTCTGAACTGTACCAATGTTTCCCCCTTCCGTCATTATAGAAAAGCCAACTAGCAATTCTAGTGTTTAGTACTGGGTCTCGTCTATCGCCAGTAAACTTTAATTTATCTTGTAGCCACGTCCAAGTAGTATCATTCATAGCAAAGAGACCAATATCCTGCGTGCCATTAGTATTGTTATTATAACTTCTTGGTCTGCCAGTTGATTCGCAGAATACCATAAGGCTTGCCTGCAAAACATCTTCTTCTTTAAAATATGTTTGTAATAGAGGAATCCACTCTTGAACTACTTCTACTTTATTATATTGTTCCCTGCAATCAATAAACTGCTCTAAGTTATCCACACTTGGTGGCATAACCAAGAGACAAGAGATTACACCTTCAATAATTAAAGAAGGCATTACTACTCCTTACTTGTTAAGTTAAGATGTCCTTTGCAAGTCAGTATGTTTCTTGTGATTGTGAATACAAATCCTGTTATCACATAACAAAGTACCACGCTTTGTGGTAAGCTGATTTCCACAGAACATACAACTTGTTCCTTTTACTTTCATAGGAATAAGTTTAATCGTAAATTTTGTAATTTGTGATTAATATATAAAAAAAGACCTTTGATACTAGCAATAGCTTCAAAGGTCTTTTTAATTATCTTTTAGTAAAATATTCTAATTGTCCAAGTCTTACTTTACCTTTGTGTAAAAGTCTTGCAATATCATTAAAACGTATATTTAATTGCATTTCTTCTAGTATTTCTTCATCAGAAGTACGAGCAATTACTTTCATAATTTCTCTAATATTTTTTCTTCTTAATTTATAATATACTTCTTCGATAGTATTTTTAGGATAAAACTTTTCCTGTACTTCTTTAACTATTGGTTGCAATTTATTCTCATAATCAGCAACAAATTCTTTTACTATTTGATATTGTGTTTTTTTATTTTCATTCATACTATGAATAATAATCGTAGATTATAAAGTATGCAACTCAAAAAGAAGATTTATTACATTTGTGTAAAAGCACCAACTATAAGCAATATAAGAGTTGATGTAGCAAAAAGTTCTTGTCTTGAGATTTTAGTATTTATCTTATCTTCTATGTCGTCAATTCTATCGTGTAATCTATCTTGATTTTTCAATATAAGTTCTAGCATTTCCTTGTTTGTATATCCGTTACTACTCATTATTATCCTCGCAAAATCCGTGTCCATACTTACAATTACAAATAGTTACATACGTACCTTTGTCATTCTGCGTAGTCATACACATTATTTTCTAAATCCTATCGTTAATAACCATATTGCTAATGTTATTACAGTAGCTATGGCAGTTATCTGTTGTGCTTGCCCTGTCAATGTAAGTGTTGCAATTACTAATCCAACTAAAGTCCAAGCAAGGTTAAGCGTTTCTTTTACTGCTTGTATCAACCAAGACCACAATTTATTTATCAATCAAATCTCCTTAGAGCAAAAGATACAATCCTAACTAAAATTGTCGGCACGATTACTTCTTGTGCCTTTTCTTTTTGGTCAGTCGTCATATCATTTGCGATATTGTTTAAATTTATTGCGTCTAAATCTATGTCTATAATAACACTTACAGGCGAAGCAACAAAAGACTCAAAGGCTATTTCTGTTGTAGCGTCAGCTAATGTGAACTCTTGGTCTGAATCATTCTTAGCAAACTCTACGGCTCTCTCTACAAACTCATCTACTGCTTGTGCTACATTCTCATCAGTCTTAATTGCTTCTGCGACTATCTGTACATCTTCTGTTTCAGTAAAGCCTAGAACTTCTGCAACAACTTCTGTTTGTTCTTCTGTTAGGACTTCTTCTTGTGCAATAGTTATTACTTCTTCTACAACTTGTGCTACAACTTCAATAACTTCTTGGCTAACTTCTGCAAGATTTTCCACTCCGACATCATTAATTTCTTCCAAGATTTCAACAACTTCTTCGGTCTCAAGTTCTTCAACAAATTCTTCAATGGCTTCTTCCTTTGCTTCCTCATACTCTATTAATTCTTCTTCTGTATATTTCTCAAGTTCTTCTTCTGTAACTTCGGGAATATCTATAACAATAATTTCTTCTATAACTTCTTCAAGCTCTGCTACTTCTACTTTTATTTCTTCTTTTGTAAGCTCTACTTCTTCTTCAACAACTTGCTCTTGAACTTCTGTTTCTGCTTCGGACTCATCTGTAAATACTTCTTTGACCAACTCATCTTCTGTAATCTCATCTTCTATTTCTATAATTATATCTTTTGGTATGTCCTTAAATACAATTTCTTCTACTTTAACTTCTTCTAGTTCTTCAAGGAACTCCTCAACTTCAATAAATGTTTCAATAAATTCTTGAGCTTCTTCTTCATTATCAAATTCAAAAAACTCAATTTCATCTTTAAGTTCAAGCTCTTTAACTTCAAACTCCATTTGTTTTTCAAGTTCTTTAATCTCTTGTTCACTAAGCTCAATAAATTCTTCTTCAATAAATTCATCTTCCACTTCATCAACCACAACAACATCATTAAAAAGTTCTTCTTCGGTATTGTATTCTTCTTCATAATCTTCTTCTTCATAAACTTCTATAATTATAATGCAATCTCCACGTTCAATTTGTGCATTCGTCATAAAACAACCAAACTCTAATTCATTATCTATACGCTCTTGGTCTCTCTCAATAGTTCCGTCATTAACTTCGGTCTCTGTATATTCTGATTCAGTACCGTCTGCCATAACGACAACATAAAGAGTTGTAGTTGTAGTTGGTGGTGGTGGTGGTGGTAACGTAGTTGTTGTTGTAGTTGTTGGTGGAATAGTAGTTGTAGTTGTTGTACTACTTGTTGTTGTAGAACTTGTAGTTGTAGAACTTGTAGTTGTAGAACTTGTTGTAGTTGTACTACCATAATCACAAGCTATACCAACAGTAGAAGTCCATTCTGAGTAGCTAGAGTCTGTATCGTTGTCTGCTCTAACTTTTGCATTAAACGTACCTTGTGTATTTCCAAAGATTGATTCTCTATAACTGGCAGAAAAAACATAGCTCTTATAAGATAATGCAGTTTCCCACCCAGTACTATTAGCAACTGCGTAAGCGTCTGCCGTACCATTTTCATTAACATCAAAACCAATAGCGTAACGCTCAGGTGGACTGGATTCAAAGCCGTCTGACTCTTGCCAAGTAACAGTTATGTCTCCATTAGAACTATCACAAGCAATAGATATATCGTAAGGTGTTTGTGTAGGAACGTGGTCAGCTAGTGCTATTGAAGTGGGTGCTATTAAAAAAAGTACGCAGGTTATTCGTGATAATGAATTTAATGTAGATAGCACAAACTAGCCACCATTAGTACAACAACCGTTGCCACAACAATCCATTACTTACCTTCTTCAAAGGTGTATTTAGGTTTAGCTTGTTCGAGACCATTTTGGATTACTGATAATGCTGATGACATAAATGCGACACCAATAAGCTCTATCATATTTGCGTCTATGATTCCACTTGAGTTTGCAAGATACAAAGATATTGCAGACTGGAGTCCAGTTCTAAAAGCCTTGCTTAATATAAATTTCCAATATTCTTTATTTTTCATAATTATCCTATTCTTCTTCTACTTTACCACCGAATTGCCTACGGTTATAATCTTTACATTTTTTATTTCCACATAAGAATTTCTGCGTTGTAGAAATATACAATAAGTCTTTTTTACATTTTGGGCATTGAATTATTATGGGAGACCCCCAAGCTAGATTATGTTCTTGTCCTCAAGTTTAGCATTTAGGGTTATGAGATTTCCATTTATCTCAGATAGTTTATCTTGTATTGTGTAAGGTGCAATCATATCAGGTTGTACCTTGTTAGATAGTTCAGCACCTAAGTTAATGTTTGAATATTCAATAGTTACTTTTTCTTTATTGAGTAAAGCGTCTCGAACTTTAGGGTACATCTTTTTGTATGCGTCTCCTGAGCCACCAACAAAGCCGTCTTTACCTTTATCAAGGTCTTGTTGTGTCTCTCCTAGTAGCAAACAACCTGCCGTGTGAGAATCTGTATTACCCGTATGAATTAAAATATACTTAAAATTAGGTACATCTTGAAGCTCTAACATTCCTTTATGAAAAGTTGACCCATATCTTGCTTTATATTTAGTATCGAATCCACCAATATTTCTAAACTTAATCTCATAAGTTCCCAAAGGTATTGCAGTTTCGGACATTACTTTTACGTCCCTGACTTCATCTTCTAAAGTATAGCACTCGAACACACCGTCAATAAAAAGTAAACCATTAGTAGCGTCTTTACCAAACTGTGTCCTGATGACATCAAGTTTCATTAACTAGGTTTTGGATTATCTGCTTTAACTTGTGCAATATGGTCTGCCCAAGTAGTTGTTGAATTGACCCCGTCCCAATAAATCATATCGAGCTGAGAAGCTAAATCTCCATACGCTTCTTGTCTAGCAGTTTTATAACCATTTTCTTGTTGCCAAAATTTATCATTAGCTATATCATCTATTTTAAAATCATATTCGTCATCTGTAAATTCTCGCCTACCATCAGAACTAGCCACATACATTGGTTTAGCTTCTTCAACTTCTTGTGTTGCTTCAACTTTAAATTCTTCTAATGTTGCCATAATATCCTTTCTTAATATCTAACTATACTACGAATTAGTTAATCCGTATAAAGAAATCCTAGCACCTGTTTGTATATCTGATTGCAAAGTATATGATATGCCGTCATTAATTTCTGCAACTTTATACACACCAGTTGTTATTGGTGCTAAAGTTCCATTTGCCCATCTGCTTATACTTTTAGCCGTAATCATTGAATATTGATTAGCGTTATTGAAGTTAAAAAGATAAGCAGTAAAATTGCCTCTAAAAGAACTATTACTACCCTGATGAGACCAAGCACCAAGATAACCCCATTCGGTATAATTTAAATTTGTAAGATGAGTATATGCTTGGTCAGTACGTAATCCCAAACCTGCTAAATCATAATTAGTTCCTGTTTGTGCCGTACCATTTGTAGTAACTCTTGTTAATCCAATCGTTGCACCTGATACAGTAGTTATGCCACTTACTTGTAGCATATAAACATCATATTTTGAATCAATACCACCAACTTTAATTTCACTTTCTGCTTGTGTAGTGATTACTTCATCAACTTTTATTATTCCATTACTCATAATATTCCGTAGACTGCACCTTCCATATCGCATTGATTTCCAGTAAACCCTAATTTGACGCCTGTTGCTCTTTCTGATTCATCATGGTACGCACCTAATGGAATATTTATCATATTATTTGCATAATTGCCTGTACTCATTGAAGTAACAGACGTATTAACATTTGCATTAAATGGGTCATAAATAAACATTTGAAAACCACCAAAATTTTGCCGTGCGTACATAGTAATTTTAAAAGACGTATTATCAAGATATTTTAATTCATCAAAAGGTGTTGCATAAGATTTCATCTGTAAAGCCGTACTATCATATTCGCCCTGTGTAATTACATTATTATTTACGTCAATTAATTGCACGTTAATTTGTGCGTTTTGGCTTCCACGTTCTTCGCCATTACAAGTAACTATGTAATTTTGATATTTTTCACTAAATACATTTTCCAAAAGAATTGATTGAACTCTATACCCAGTTATTCTTTTTATTAATTGAACACTATCCATTATGTAATCCTCACGCCGTAAATTCTAATCTGTCCGTCTAGGTTAGCTGAATTGTTAGTAGTAAAAGTTAATTTTTCAACTATACCATCTGTTTGTTGTTGACCTGCCCCTAATTGTCCTCGTTGGTCTCCATTGATAGCAGTACTATAAGCAATAGCATGATAATTAACTTCCACCTGTCTATCTTCATTAGTAGCATTATATAGATACATAGTTCCATGATTTTTCATTAAACTAGCACTAGCTACGTATATTAATGGCTCAAACCCTGTATGGTTAGTACTTTTACTCTCTGTATAACCACCATTACCATCTGCGTAAAATCTTGTTATTTCATAATTATTATTATATATAGTTCCATCAATAGTAACTCTAACTCTTAATGGACTAGCACCACCATCTGAACTGATGTCATTAAAAGTTAAGAAATGTGTATTATATTCCCCAAAGTTTGAAAATTCATATTCGTTACTATTGCCGTCCATATCAATAGTCTCAATATGTTCTATATAATTATTATCTCCCGACCATAAATTCTTACTAGATAAATAACTAATATCATCAACATTAAATATTCCACTATTACCCATTGACTGTACTCCTTAAATTAAATGCAGTATTTTTGAATTTACTATTTAATGATACATAATATTTTTTAAATCTATTTAATAAAACTTTGTTTTCTTTTATTTTAATTATGTTCAGTTGATGTTGTTCTTTTTTTATAGGTATATATAAAGCTAAGGGAGTTCCTTTTTCTATAAGTATTTCTTTATTGTCCCTAGTAACAATAATCTGTATATTGACTTCGTGTATTTTATCTGTATCAAATATACCATAAGGTACATACCAGTCTTTATTGTAAGTAAACGGAACTGACTGTTGCATTATAGAATAACCTTTATCAGTAAAAATTGTTAAAGGTAAGTTAAGTTTAAAAACAAATTTGTCTTTGGCGTAATT
>Ga0098055_1000842_pt1 | contig 17417 bp, 18 predicted proteins | sample 17_taG_FD_75107 | JGI IMG/M metagenome (GOLD analysis project Ga0098055, IMG submission 75107) | Marine viral communities from the Subarctic Pacific Ocean - 17_ETSP_OMZ_AT15314 metaG | ecosystem: Environmental > Aquatic > Marine > Oceanic | place: Pacific Ocean | collected 2015-01-18 | reverse complement strand
TCTTGATCTTCTTCCTCTTCTTCATCTTCATCTTCATCTTTCTTGAGGTGATTGAATTCAATGGCGATGTTTTCTGCCACATCAAATGCAATGTCGTCGCCATCATTGACCATGCATGCGAATTGATAGAGGCGTTCGTCTTTCTGTTTCAGTGTGTTGGATGCGGCTTCGCCAATAGCCTCCATCACATCAAGCACCCAGTTAATCACTTCGTCTATGGAGTACTCGCTGTCGTTGAGTTCGGGTACTCCATCAGCGTGCTTTGCAATTTTTCCTGAAGGATCGACGGTATCTGCCAGGGCGATGACGGAATCAATCAGGTCACGTTCATTCGTAGTCATCTTCGTCTCGCTCCCCAATAAAAGTGATAGTGACAGATGCTGGCCTGCCTGAATGAGAGTCATACTTCACAGTCACCGGGTATCGACCGTCTCCGTAACCACTGTTGATACACATGCCTACTCCTACGCCAAGAGGCTGTTGAACTCGCTTGCTATTGTCTAACTTGCGGCAGAAGTCTTTGATCCAATCCCTTACACGGTTGCTTGCGTTATCTCCCATGACGTAACAAGGATCACCGATCCAGATACATCCTGCGTCTACGTATACGTGACCATCAGCCATTGAATGATTCCTCCATCTTTGCTCGAGCGTCAGGACAGATCCCATCCAGCAGGAATCCACGGTCATCAGTTGACAGTTGAGACAGTGCGTCCTGGATCATCTTCCCTTCGTTGAGCCACATGTTGATGTGTGCAATCAAGATGCGGTGAACTACGTAATCTTTGCCACTCATTACACACTTGCCTGTGATGTTGACGTAGCCACTACCCAAGTCAATCACTTTCATCTTGCCACCACGGAATCCATAGTGGGCACGAGACTCCCACTCTTCTTCAGTGATTCCCTTAGGCTTGAGTGCGTCGAGAATGTTCATGGTCTTTAGTCCTTTGTGTTGATGCCGAAGCATTCGAGTTCTTCGTAAGAAGGTCTACGTTCGAAGCGAGTTAGATTTCTGCCTTGTCCAGACAGCCAGTCTTGATGCAAGGAGTGCAATGACTTCTCTCCGTTCGTTGGGAGACCAGGCATTCCAGTCCAAGCAATCTGGTTTTTATCCATATGGAGGTAGCTGAGCCAGCCAACTGAGTCCTTCATGTGACCTGTGTCATTGCAAAGAGTTAGGTGGGGACTCTTGATAGGCAGTCCTTCTCTGAAGTCCTCAAACAACTCCTCGAGATCTGGATTGCCATCAAGTGAAATGCCGAATGATCTTTGACCTTTCATGTTCATCACCATGAAATTAGAAGGTGCAAACATGAATCGAAACCTCTCGCTGCATCCAGGTATATCTCGTTCGATCAACTGGTTGTGTACCTCACTGAGTTCGTAAGAAAACCTGATGTCGTATGTCCTGTTCTTCCAGGAGATCTCTTGCCAGTCTTCCATTTCTTGACGACTTGCAATCGTGATGTGCCAGTCTCTAGGGGCAAGCATCTTCATGTTGAACATGGACTGAGCAATCCAAGCAATTTCGTACCATCGCTCAACTAAGTGGCGGGCGTGGATCTTGCCTGTCTTCGGCAGGTCGGGCACAAGAGATAGGTAGCCGTCGTAGTGGATACGCATCGGCATGTCGATCTGGAAAGATGTCGTGGCTTTCGTCATCTAGATACTCCTTCAGTTCTTGTTGTGACTCTTGATCTAGGGATGCCATAAGGACTTCCCATGTGTGGCCGAAGCATTCCTTATTGCTCATTGGTGTAATATTCAAGTGCCTGTTCAAATGAAGAAGGCAATTGATCAGGTGCCGAGGGATCAAATGTGGTAGCCCCATATGACGCCAGTTTGTTGTCGTCGTATTTTTCTCCAAGATGCTTTTCTAGAAGTAGTTCAAGTTCATAACTTGCGGTATGACCCTGCTCAATCTTCCTCAAGAGTCTTAGGTAACGCTGGTTTGGTAGTCGAGGCATGAAGTTCTCCTTGCCGTGCTGCGATGATCTGTTCCATCTCGGGGATGAGATTGGTGTAGCCCTCCATCTTTGCGATGGCCAGGTACAGGTGCATATCGAAGAGTGTCGCGTCTTTGTAGAGAGCGATGTTCATCAGCTTGCCGATAGGTTCAGCGTCTGCCATGAGTCTGGATTCCTTTAGGATGAAAAAAAAAGGGCAGCACTACTGGCCTAGTAGTGCCACCCTTAATTGCAGCATGCCGCTTTAGAATTGTATTATTCTGAACCTCTAATCAAACCGTCGTTTGGCAGGAACAATTGCTAGAACGGTGTCGGCATCGCGAATGTGCAGGAGCTACCTGTCATTAAATAGACTCCGACGAACTTGCGTTAGGTGGACCTGACGATATAGGTTTGTACGCCTCCCCTTCAGACCAGGTCCACACCTAATCCTGAAGGTTACCCCTCGGGTAATACAAGTTCACTTAGAGGGATCAGTGAACAGGAAGCAGGATTTATCTGGCTGTGCTCAGTCCATACCTCATGTTTATACGAGCTATATCCCAGAGGTGAATACAGCAAGGTTATGCATAAGAAAAAAAAAGAGAGATGACGGGGTGAGAGCCCCGCCCTACGCGCAGCGGGGGCGGGGCTCGAGCCAACATCACTCAGACCATCACTGGTCGAGATGCCAGGTACTTTCGCCAGGCATGTCGGTCACATGGGCCGTCATCATCCCATTGCAACCACTTGCAATCGGCGGGAGTGGATTCATCCATGATCTCGTGGGTCTTTTCATCTACGATTGCAGCACCGACGTAAGCGTCTCCGTGTCTGTTCCATTCGGGATCGTCGTAACCCATGATGTCGTAGTTCGCTTCCGCAGTTTCGTATGACTCGTTGTCGAGGACGGGATATCCTGGTTCGCTGTAGATGAACCACACCAGCTTGTATCCCTCTGCTGCCGTGACTCCTTCAACGCAGTGATCACACGGGTTGGTGTCATCAGGATGGCCAGACTTTGTACTTGAACCAGAACACTTGGGGCATGTACGAGTGTGCATGTCGGATTCCTTCAAGTTGCGTGGACTATACCTTTGGCCTATCCAAAGGTAAGAAGTAAAGAGAGTATTAGTAAGAGTAAGATATATATAAATTACAATATGTCACTGGTACTCAATCAATCACAACAACAAACAAAAAACAAAAAACCAAAGAGGAGACAAGCCGAAGCCTGTCTCCCCTTGGCTCAGGAGATACTTGCGTCACGCATTGCTGGGCGTGGACTGGTTGCGAGGGGTCATCTTCTCTGCCTTGCCGAACTCGTCTTCGAGTGCCTTCTGATCGAGGGGCTTCTCGAATCGGCCAAGCATGTCCTTGACCATCTGGTCCTTGTCGTTGTTCTCGATCCTCTTGTCAACGAGAACAGAACCATCGAAGAACTGTGCAATGCCCTTGTCATTCATGGAGCACGATGCTTCTCCGGTCTCCCTCACGTTGATCTGGATGAACAATCCGTAGAGGGGTTCGAGGTACTTCTGCCAGTTGAAGTCACCCTGTTCCACGGTGGCGTTGTTCTTCGCCCAAGCCTTCGCTGCTGCGGTGGCCTTGGTCTTTCCGAGGAGCTGATGAATGATGGAGAACAGAATCTCGCAGTTCGGGTTCACCGCTCGACCGTCGGGCGTGTACATGATGAGCTGCTTGGCTTCGGCGTTGGGCGGGACACTGACCAGCACGTCAGCCTGATTGTTGCTCTTCGGGTAAGCCTTGAACGCGACAGTTGTGTAGCGACTGTCGATCTTCTTGGTCGTGATGTTGCTCACGCGGAACAGTTCTGCCTGCGACGGGCAGGTCTTTTCAATTGCACCGTAGTACATGAATTTCTACTTTCTGTTGAGTTGAATGTTGAGGAGTCGATACATGGATTTGGCTTGACGGGCCGGAACCACAACGTCTTGAGTCGTCGTGGTCCTGTTGCTCACAAGGGGAACTTGTGAGACACTGGGATAACGAGAATCTGAACTGGTCACTTGAACCAATCTAGATCCGTGGTAAATGCACCTAAAATGTGTGCGCATTTCAATGTGCTGCATGTCCTGCTCGTGCTAGGAGCAGGTCTGCAACTCGGATGGCTCTGACTTGCTTGAGCGCGTCCGCACCGGCAATGTCTACGTGTTGCATGGAGTCAGTGTCGAATCGATGACTCCGTAGGCGACGTAGTAGACGAGGCCTGTGTGCAACCAAGTGCAACAAGCACTGGATTGCGTACGTCCTGGTACAAGCCAACTCGTGGAATTCCGTTTGGAACTTCACGATTGCTTTGTCCGAGACGTGGTCAACGTCCCCGTTCGTCTGCACGGGTACGTTTGAGAGCTGGTGCAAGTCCTGCTCTCGGTAGTCGTGGTTATGTACAGTGAGAAACTGTGAGTCCACAACTACTGTGTCCGGGTTCGCGTACCGGATACTGTCTTGCATGATTACTACCTCCGTGTAGTGGTCTAGTAACACCCAAAACAAACAAAAAACAAAAAACAAAACTCCCCCGAGGGGGGCCGGCGCAGCACCGGCCTCCCAAGGGGGACGAATGAATCAGACGTATTCGCTCATCTTGGCGGACACACCTGATTCCCTGGACTTGTCCCTGCACCACTTGTGCACGGTTACGGGCAATGTCCGGAACATCATGTCCAAACTTTGAATTACTCGTCGTGGATTTCTGCTGACGACAAGCAGAGTACAACTTATGTTTCGACGGTAATTGTGAATTCGGATGAAGGATCTGTCTTCGCGTGGAATGGGAACGTGACCCAAGTCCGCCATATCCGAGTCCATTCCATCTATGTTGATAGAGATGGACTGATCAGATACGACGCCCCGCAACACTCTCATAATGTGTCCGGGTGAATGCTCTCTTACGAGATTGGATTCAATGTCGTGTCCTGAAGAATTGGTCCTACCGAAGACAGAGCAATCTGTCGACACGGTCATGAGCACACACGGAGGCTCCCTGTTCTCCGTACTCCACGGGGAAGGAGCCCCGACCTCTTCCAAGATGATGTTCCTCAATAGGATCTCACGCTGATCCGAGAGAGGCACGTACACGTGATCTGCCACATTACACATCATTTACTCCTGAGTGAAAGGATGTAAAAACCAAGCAAAGCCAATGGCAATGCCTGGTACTAAAACCAACAACCAAAACAAACAAAACAACTGTCTGAATACTTAGCATCGCGTGGTATGAGTAAATAAATAAATATAATTAGGCGCACTGTGGTGCGACCCCCCCTCAAGCCCCCTGACCGCAATACACCTAATTAGTAGAAAGGCCGTTCCGCTATCAAAACTTTTGGCAATACCAAAGGGGGTACCAATGGGGGTGGTATAGGAAATCTTGCTTCCTGTCCCCCCCACGTCGGTCTATACCATGGGTGCCATGGGTACCAAGTCTCGGTGTATCTCTCTACTACCCCCATTAACCCCCCTACTTTTAGAGAGATATGGTATTAGTGGTACCTCTCTTCAGATCGGGCCTACAGGCATTAAAAAAGGGTACCGGAGGAACCATGTCCTCCGGTACCCACCTGGTACCCCCCGGTACCTTTACCGCGACTTGAGCTTAAGTCCTCTCAGTCCCCTCGCCCCGCCGTTCTTAAGCCTGAACTTCACGATGTTCCAGGTCGAATCCTGAAGCAGCTTGTGAATGAACTGGGCCTGTGACACCTGAGGAATCTTCAGATTCCTGGACCAGTTCTTCCAGTTCTCGTAGACCACCTTCGTACCGACAAATGCACCCTCTGATTCCTCGAAGATATCCTGCAGGAACTCGTCGTAGGGATTGTTGACGGTGGTGTACTCTTCGACCGTCTCCTGGGCCGCATCCGGCATAATGAACTTGAGCCGGGGATCTGTTTCCCGCTCGAGATCGATTGCTCCCTGCACTGCCCATCGAGCGATGGACGGAAGCTCCTTAAGAAGCTTTGCCAGCAGACCGTAATCTTCTCTACCCAGAAAAGAAACCGTGAAGGGGAGAACAACCATCTTGCTGGACAACCCCTGGCCCTTGTTGGGGAGCTTCGGGATCTCGTTCGCCTGCATGATGGGGACTGCATCCACCGTCACATTCCGCAGAGGGGGCTCGTATTTGCGGTTAATGCTGATGGGGTCACGGCCTACGATGCTCTTCAGCACGCGGCAGGCCGCCTCCCCCTCACGGTTAGAGATCTCAGAGACCTCATTGATCGCCATGACCCTGGCCTGCTCGATACCCCAAAGCCCGAACTGACCTGCAATGTCTTCAAGGCAGGTACCCATGTAGCCTTCTCGCATCAGGGCCTTCAGCACGGACATGATCGTGCCCTTGCCTCCCCGGATCTTGCCGTAGAACAAGAACCACTTGGCATATTCGCGGTGGGGTAGCAGGCAGTACCCGAACATCCGCTGAAGCAGTGCGATCCACTTCTCATCTCCACCGCTCCACTCTTCCAGGCATCGCAACCAAGTGTGGGGGGGCTCTTCTCCAGCGTCCCAGGCAACGGGCAGCACATGAGGATCGAACCATGCGTCAGTCCGTTCCGTCATTGATTCAGTACTGCAATCCAGCACGACATCGGCAAACGAGATCGAGTGTCGAGGTGGGGGGGAGTCTTCATCGCCCATCCACACGGGCACCTTTTCATTTGCTAGTGTGGCAATAGCCTGCAAAGCCCGAACAACATTCTGCACTTTGGAGAGGTTGGGTGCGAACCTTTGCTGTGACACCACTCCGTTGTTGATCGTTTGATAAGTCAGGTTTTCAAGTGCGTTCCAAAGAGACGACTCCACCCACTCCAGGGTACGAGGCTTCCATTCTTCTCCGTACCACTCGTAGAAAACCCCTCTCCAATACCACAATCCATTTCGATTGTTTGGAGTGGAGAACTTAGTCCTCATCAGATGCCGAGCTACCTGCATCGGTTCCGGGGAACTTAAGGTGTTGTTGATGGTCGTGTTTGACATGGGTACTCAGGTAGGGGGTCCATAGAGGAGTATACATTAATGACGAACCTACAATCATCAGTAGATCCCGCCTTTAGCATGTTTCTTGAAGAACGTCGCAAGGAAGAAAAGGCTCGAGCAGATCGAGCTCGGATTCTTCGTGCCACCAGTAAGAACCGTAACAAGCGCACTACAGGTGTCGGACGTATAGACCGCGCCAAGACAGATGCAATTAATGCACGTCGTAGTGAAATGAACGTCAACCAGACTTCAGGTACAGCGGCTCAAAGAGCTGCGACTGCTGACCGGCAGGCTAACCGTCGAGCTCCCGAGCATCACGTTGTCACGGACGCATCGGGGAACCAGACTTCTGTCCTGGGGCCAAGGCCTGAGTCAGTTCAAACACCTAATTCAGATCAAGCATTCCCGACTGAGGCTTCAATGACTCCGCGTAATGTTTCACAGAGTATCCCTATGAACGAACACGATAGGGACAGAAGGGTTAGGGCTTTTCGAGGTAACAACCGAACTGCACGGATTCATGACAACCTAAAAAACGAGTACTCCCTAAGCGAAGGAATTGCGTTGAGGAGTTATAACCGTGGAAAGCCAGCTCTTTGGAACGAGTGGGTAGCCGCACACGAGGCTGCGGGTCTTCACCCTGGGGCACACGCCTGGAATTTAGATCCCTTTGACCAAGATCTAGACCGAGATTCTGGCTCCGCTCGAAATGATGAAATCCGGGGTCTTCGAGAAGATTTTCTCTTGGCCAATAGACGCACCTCAGACGAAGAATTCTATGCCGATATCAATGATGAAGAGCTTGCTAGCCGCATTTCAATGCTTCGCCGTATTCAGGCTGCCGAAGAAGATGAGAACCGTAGAGAGGGCAAAGAACCGCCTAGTCCAGAGGATGTTGAACAACGTTATGCTCCATTGCCTTGGATGATTGAACCATTTGAACCACCTATGGTTCAATCAGCCGAGCCAATAGACGAGGTCAATAAAATCATGCGGATGTTGGAAGAAGATCCGGGTGGTGTTTCCAACCCCAATCCCAACATGATGTTCTCGAATATGCCTTCGGAGCGAGACAACCTCTTTACTCCTGAAGTTGTTTTAAATGAATCCCAAGCAGGCCCACTTCGAGATTTGCTTTTGGCTTCGCCTTTTGCGGGCATTGATCTCTACCCCGACGTAATAAGCGACGTTGTTGGCGGGGCTATCGATGTGGGCTCGAGTGCGGCAAGGGGTATTGGTGATGGACTGAACTACATCACTGGTGATGTGTTGGATCTGCTTGACCCCACTCCCCAGGTACAAGTGGGGGATCTTCCTGAAACCAAGGGATTGAGAGCCAGTATTGCTGAGGACAGGGCCAAGACTGACGAAATCGTCAAGGCCATGCCTGACGCGGTAGATCAGTTTTATAACGAAAACGGATATGTACCGTCGTCAGAAGACTTGCTTGCTTACGTGACGGGGGGGTTCTGATATGCCAATTGAATTTAGTGATGACTTCTTTAAGGTTGCAAAGTCCCTCTCGCCTGAGACCGAGCCAGGAACTCGCATTCGATCAGGGAAAAACCCTCTAGTATCAGAAGACTTTCTTATTCAAACAGGTCTTGAACAAGCTCAAGTTGGTGAGCAAGACACTGATGGCATTGTCAAAGAAAAAGTTCAACGAGTAAAGCTTTTCAAGAGTGTCAAGGAATCAGACGTTTCGCCTGGCGGGAAGGCTCGTCTTGCACGGTACGTCACTTACACCTACATGTCTGACGGGCAAGTTCTTAAGGAGTTCCGAGTTACTCCTGATGGTGAACCCATCAAGGTAAAGGGACAGAAAGAACTTCTTTCAAAGAAGGCTGCCGAACAAGAGGTCGAGCGGTATAGAAAAAACGGGGCAAAGGTCAGTAGCTCCACATCAGATCCAGCGGTACAAGACAGTAATAAGGCGAAGCGAGAAAGAGACAGGAACAAAAAGAATCTTAAGCGTAAGGATCCAAAGACTTCTTCAGTCACTGTGGGCAGTCCTATCAGGGACAATAGTGGTCAACTCGCTTTTGATCCTCGAGAGCCTCGTACCGCAGAAATTCTCGGCGATGAGTTGGATGTCCGGAGTGACGAAGTTCGAACTACACGCGACAGAATGGACAATCCGTCTCGTCGTCGACCAGGAGATGACCGTGCTCTTCGAGGTAAGAGAGAGAAGTCGCCTGGGGTATCTAGAGGCATAGACAAGACTCTTGGGTTGGAGTTTGGAACAACTCTTGGGCCCAAAATTGATGACGGTGGGCGCTCAAAGCGAACGACTCGTTCATTGGTTCCTCGTAGGAAAAAGAAGTCCCGCAAGGAAAGACACAAGAATCTGAGTAAAGAGGAGAAGCGTCAGGCTAAGAAGAAAGAAAGAGAACTTAAGCCTGGTTACGCGAAGAAAACAAGGTCAAATAAAACTACACCGAAGAAAGATGTGCTTGGTCGAAATCTTGCTCGGCTTCGAAAAAGTGCAGAGCAGAATCCAGTTGTCCGTGTTGCTGCAGCACAAATGAAGGTAGACAAGCAAATTGAGATTCAACAACAAAGGCTTGCAGAGCTCGAGCGTTCCCCGGGTACTTACTCGCGGGGCAAGGGCGAATTTGATGAGACTGCTCGTGACCGAAAAAATCAAGACGCTGCATTGAAGGAAGAAGATCTAAGGCTTCGTGAAGGCCGAGGCGGTCCGGGTGGACGAGGCTATGTGGCAAACAGCACAGAAAGCCAGCGTATTGCGCAAGGTGAAAAGCGTAGGATTCAAAACAGAATTGCACAACTTCGAGCTAACAAAGAAGCGTTGGAGATCATTTCAGAAGTTCAAGCCGGAGACTTTTCGCGTGCCGGTAATGTTGAATCTCTTGATGAGATCATGAAAGAAATAGATCTTGACGAAAGCCAAGACCTTTCATTTGATGACGATGATCTTCAGAAGCCTCGAAGTCGAGGTGGGGGGGCAATGTCAAGAACAGGCATGCACCCTGCGCTTGCTTCGGGCTCATTGTCTGATCCTGCTCTTGCCGTCGAGTTATACAGAGACGCAGACGAACTTCCCAACCCACGTGGGGGGGAGAATCCTATTAACCGACAGTTTGCGTTACAACGAGATGAAGCTTCTCGACCTGCACCTGCACCTGAACGGATCCTTGGAGCCGGCAATCCTCGTGGCACGGTCAATCCTATTGAAATGATTGACCCTCAAGGACGGCAACTGCTTGCAGGCACAGGTAAGGCAGATCAAGATGCCATTCGTTTGACTCGTCTGCTTAAGGAACTTGAGGAAGGCCGGACCACTAGACAGGCTTCAAGGGCACTAGGTGGAGGTATTGCTTCTGCGGCTAATAGAGCTGCAGGAGCCCGAAGCGAACAGAACATGGTCAAGGAGTTGTTCCGGATGCTGAGTGGTTCGGTTGCTGATACTGGCGTAGACAAGGATGAAGCCCTGAAGATCCTGTCTCGTATCATTCGCGGAACTCGTATGTTTGGCTAAAGGACACTTAATGCCTCCGGAAACCCCTATCACCAAGCACCAGATTCCACCAGACAAGGTCCTTTCGTTCTTCGAAGTGGACCAGGCAAGTAAGGCTCTCAAGGACGTGGACTTTAGTATCCACGAAGAGGTCCGTACTCTGGTACAGTTATTCAGAGATACAGATGCGTCCATTGCCTTGAGGGCACATGGCCAGCTTCGAAAAGTACTAAAGGAGGTGGCCGATGCCTCGGGACTCATCGAAAAGCAAGAAGTCACAGCAGTCAGTCAGGAGTCAGGAAACAGTGTCAGACTCACCCGCACAGCTTCACGGGTCTCAGCTGCTTTACCCGAAAGCAAGCTCAGTAAAATCTACGACGGTAAGCCCACCTTCGCAGCCGCTTATCTCCCGTCAAGTGTCGACGGAGATGGAGGAGATGGTGAGGACCGCACGGCAAATGGGTCCGATGGGCCTGGCGAGATCCGCCGGACAGATCCTGTATGACCTTGCCATCAAGGATGTAGATAAGGTTCTTGGGTCAAGAGAAAGATTTGCTGCACGGCTGTACACGTATCTCATTGAAAAAGACGAGCCGACTGAAAACTTCTTTCGGCTCTACGACACTATCGCCCCCCACTCCATGGTGAAGCATCACGCAATTACGTTCGTTGCTTGTTTGTCTAGGTTTGCAACCGTGGAAATGATCGGCAAAGGAATGCTGATTGAGGATAAAACGAGTACCGACGAAGGCTGAGGGCAACCCGCTTTTCCCGCTTCCTTCTGACTATGAAACTTTAACTGTAGACGGCCAACGCCAAGCAAGAGTTAACGCTTGCAGGCAGTGGCTTGTCCCTACCAAAGACCCAAACGACAAGGCACTTCGATTTGTGTCTTCAGTTCTCTTCTTTGATCACTGGTACTTGTTCCCAGACGAAGAAGACGATTTCAATCCCATGTTCTACGACGAGGATCCCGTCCCTATTCCAGACGGGCATCTCGGTATTTACAAGGAATGGGCCAACTCAAGGGCTTCAATCACGATTGCGCCTCGCGGCTTTGCCAAGAGCAATTGCATTCGTAAGGCAATGCTTCTTCAGATGTTGACTCGTCCTGGCTACTCATTCATCTACGCGACATCAACGAATGACAATGCCAAACAGACGGGTCAGATGCTCAAGACTCAGTTCACTGAGAACGTTCGAATCCATGAAGACTGGATGCCTGAGTTCCCAGACAACAGGATCATTCCCAAACGAGGTGAAGCATCATTCGGCATCGAGATGATGTACCTGAAGAACGGTTCATGGTTCCGTGCAATCTCAGCCGAAAGCAGGCAGCGTGGTGGCCGTCCTCGTTGCTACGTCTTGGATGACCCTGAATACGACCCCCGTGCATCTACATCGATGTCGGTGCTCAGGAACTACATGGACAACCTCCTCTTCAAGGTGGTCATGCCCATGGTTACTCGGCCCAACACCAGCATCAGGTGGCTGGCAACCTTTGTTTCTCGCCGCCACTACGCTTGGTACGCCATGGACACCGTTGAGGGCTCCAAGGGAATTAGGGCAAAGGATCCTCGATTTGATCACTGGAACCGCATGGTGATCAAGGCCGCATATCGAGATGAGCAAGACAAGCTGATTTCATGTTGGCCTGAAATGTGGCCTGTCGACAGAGAAATTAAAAAGACAGATCCTCGACTCAAGGAACGGATTTCATTGGAAGAGATCCGCGAGATGATTGGGTCAGCCAACTTCGCATCTGAATACATGGCTGATCCGGGCAGCAGTGACGATGTGTTCTTCCCCGAGTTAGACGAGTCACTGAGCTGGAGTTACAGCCAGGTCGATGAATACCTTGGCGAATCTCCCTATGCCAGCATGACGATGTTGAACTGGGTCGGAGTGGGGGGGAAGGAAGTCAGTAAGCCATTGGCTGCTTTCTTGGAAGAGTCATGGTTGTTCATGACCATTGACACAAGTTGGACAGCCACACGGGACTCAGACTTCAAGGTCTGCACGGTCATGGCGGCTACACCAGAGAACGAGTTGTTCGTCCTTGATATCTGGGGAGGCCAGTGTGACGAGAACACTCTGATCAAGGAAGTGTTCAAGATGGCGAGCAAGTGGCGAGTCCCATCAATCCGTCCAGAAGTAGTCAAGCAGTCGATTGCGCTGTACCACAACCTTGATTCGATTGTAAAGCAACGGGCCATGGACATGGTCAACGTCGACTATCTGCCCAAGGTGGTCCCTTTGAAGGTAGGCATGGTCGCCAAGGAAGCTCGTATCGCTGCTCTTCAATTCCGGTTTGAGAACGGTCTCATTAAGTTCCCGTTGGAACGTCGTATGGATCGTCACTGGAAGGATCTGTTTGACCAGGTCGAACAGTTCAATCCCGAAGTGAAGGATGGTGGCTTGGCCAAGGATGACCATATTGACACTGTCTCAATGAGTGGTGCGATCTTGAAGGGCAGGATCAATCGTCAGATCGAAGACATTGAGGATGACCGGACCCCTGAAGAGCACATCATTGACGGTAACTACAACGATGAAAACGGCATTCCCTGGGCTTACCGGCTGAATAAGTTGGACCCTGAACTATTAAATGAGATTGGAGAGATCGATGCAGAATTCGATGGAGAACGAGGCTCCTCTTCCTCACGAGTCTGATCCTCATCAGCAGGTCACGATTCCTTATTTCTTGTACGAAGCAATGGCTCGAGCGTATTACGGTCAGCCTCGAAACTCTGACCAAGTTGTTGAGCCAGTCAAAACTCCTGAGCCACAAGTACCAGGAAATTTGAACCTTTCGAACATTCATTTCAATCCTTCAGATGTACCACCCACTTGGCGACCAGGTGGGGTTGCTGCACGGAAACTGAAGCATGGCTCACCAGACATTCAAGCTCCCGAAGAAGAAGCGTGATATTTGCAGAATGATCGGGGATCACGTTGATCGGGAGACTGCTCGTCTCTCTTATCGACGTATTACCTGGCTTCTGGTTTATTACTACCTGAATGGGATGCGTCGGTTTGACGTATTCGATCCAGCATCAGGTCGTTTGTCCCCCCACTACCTCGATGAGGACGGCAACCTGGAGTTCCAGAGCCAGGAGATGCTTTCGGCAATTGACCGGGCATCTTCTCGTCTGGCGTCCATGGATCTAAGGCCGAAGGTATTGAGGACTGGAACAAGTCTGCCCATGATCAGGCAGCGTTCCATTGCTCAGCTGCTGGCTGATTCCCTGGTGGCTCCTGACCAGATTGCTGAGATTAGCCAGAAGTTTGCTCATACCTTGGTGGCTCTTGGTTCCGCTGGCATTCAAGGGCACATCTCAGATCATCCGACAATTGGCTTGGTTGCAGACCTTGAGGTGATTCATCCCAAGGAACTGTTCCCATTCCCATCGATTGCTCAGGATTACACCAAGCAATCAGGAATGGTGCGTCAGCGTTTGGTGCCTCTCGAGACACTTGTCGAGAAGTTTGGACCTCGAATCAAGAGCAATCTTGAGGATCTTGAGTACTACGAGATCCAGACTGGTGAGGTGATGGAAGAGTCGGACATCGATGGTGACTTTGGTCGATCAACGAATGCCTTCTCGGGTGACGCATATCACGGTGATCACCCTGAAACAGATATGGCTGTCGTTCGTGTCCGTGAACTTTGGCTAGACGGACCGAAGGGAACTTGTTCTCGATACATCATCTGCTCTGGTGATTACATGATCGAGGATCAGGACCTGTCAAACACCCAGACGTACTGTCCAATCGGTTTCTGTAGGTTCATGGATACGGGTACGTTCCATGGTGCGGGTCTCTTTGATCTCTTGTTCAGCATCAATCGCGAGATGGAGAAGATGCTGAAGGCGTTGTTCAACAACATCCGTGACATTGATAAGTACGGTGTTGTGGTAATGCCTCAGGGCTCGTTCAATGAGCGGTCTGTGCTTCGTGATGTGGGCAAGGGTCTACGGATGATCTCGTATCAGCCTGATCCTTTGAACGAGAAGTTCAGTCCGTTTGTGATCTCCCCCCACAATGCGGGTGACATCCCGGGCAAGACTGCCCAGTTCGCCAAGCAGTTGATGCAGTCGATCAACCCTGTTCAAGACCTCATTGCTGAGAAGGGTCGCGTCGACTCGGCAACAGGTCTTCAGTTCTTGGACGAGCAGATCAATCGGGCGATGACTAATCCAACCATGGGCGTGTCCCAGGCATTCGGAAAAGTCTATCGGTCGATTGTGTCCAATGCTTCTCGAGAGCTGATGATGTCTCCTAAGCCTCTACCCGTTACCAGCTTGGATCTGGATCTTGCGGGTGCGGTCATTGACTTTGACCGCAGCGAGGTGTCGTTCGAAAACAACCCTATTCCAAACGTCTCAAGCCTGACTTTCTCTGTGAAGCAGATCAATCCTCGTTCTGAGGTTGCTCGTAAGCAGGAAGCGATGCAGATGTTCCAGGCCGGTCTTATGGATCCTGACGCATTGAAGTTGTTCGCTCTCAAGGAGGGCCTTGACTTCGCAATGTACATGGATGAGAACCAATCAGCGTATGAGCTGGTGGTCCAGAACATCCTGACGCTGTACGGGGACGGATCTAATCCTGGTCAGGTAGTGATCACACCTCACACATCGACACCTGAATTCCAAATCAGGGTTCTCGGTGGGTTCATGTCTAGCCCACAAATGGCAAAGGCTGACCCAAGTGTGATTGATGAGTTCAAGAAGTACCGCGAATCGTTGATTCAATTCATGGGTAGGTCGTTGCCAAACACCGTACCTAACCCCGACATGATGGCTGCTATGGCAGAAGGAATGCCACAGCCTAAACAGCAACAGCAGATGCCACCACAGCAGATGCAAGGAGCCTAGTAAATGTCTGATGAGCAGATGGAAAACCCGGAAGTCATTGAAGAGTCCGGAACCCCCGAAGTGCTTGACCTAGACCAAACGGTCAAAGTGGGGGGGAATGAGTATTCACTGAAGGAGCTTGCTGATTCTCGAGAGGAACTCGAGAACCTCAAAGAGCAGAACGGTCAATTGTCTGAGTTTCGTAACTCGACGATGCGACTGATGAATCCTGAAACTGACATGCAGGTCAAGAAGGAAGATGCTCGACGCATGCTTCTTTCTGCTGGATACGAACACGACCAGGTTGAAGACTGGGTCAAGATCTATGACGAAGAGGAACCAACGATGAGTCCTGAAGCAAGCGAAGAGATGCCGGAAATGAAGGACCAGGAAGCTCGACAAGCGACTCGTCAAATGCAGAACGAGATCAATCGCATGCGAGCTCAGAATCTGAAGTCCGCGATGGAAACTTCTGTTTCTTCTGCGGTTACAGATAATGAAGATGCGAAGGTTCTTATTGGCTGGATCGAATCGACTCGTAGTCCTGAAGACCTTGCAGGTGCTAAGGAACGAATCGCGGAGCAAGTCAGAGCTACGGCTCTTGAAAACCTCCGTCGTCGACTCGATTCAGCTGGAACATTTGAAGATTCTTGGTGGGCGGAGGAAGTAACAAGGCCGCATCCAAGGTTTCTAAGGACATGCTCACGGTAATCGGTGACACCTCCAAGATTGGACGTGTCTCGGAAACGGCGGGGCAGACCGAAACTCTTTCTCAGCGGAAGCCCGTTGAGCTCCCCAGTACGAAGGATAAGTCGTACGGGGATGTTGAAGGCCAGTTGCGTGACTGGACTTCTGATCAGATTCTTCGGTCGCTCTCCGATCCGGGTGGCGACTCCAAAGCATGAGGTAAAAACCCATGGCTTCTTCAGCAGGACAAATTTTCAATACGGAATCGGGCCGTATTGAGGAGATCCTCTCCAAGCAGATCGACACGATCCTCCCGACTCTGGATCCTGTCTGGCGTGACACGGTCGTCACCTCTCAGGGTGTTGGACCGGCGTCTGAATTCTCTCGTGACTTCGTGGTCAACAAGCTTTATCGAACCGGCATGACCGGTGTGATTGAGCAGATGGGTACCGTCCAGGACTTTGGTCTTTACGGCGATGCTGCAAATGCCACTACTGTTGGTGATCGCCTTATGCGATCTAACAATGGTACCATGAAGACTTTCCCTGATCCGGCTGACGGACCGAAGGCTCGAACCTTCAGTCTTTCGGTTCCGATGCGGGCGATGTACACCAACCTGATGCTCACCCTGGGTGAGATGCAGATGGAAGCAACCCCCGCCGTCATCGGCGATGTGATTGCTCCTACGCTCCAGGGCTTTGCTCAGAACCTGTCGCACACCTTGTGCAACTATTGGTATGTGAGCCAGAGCAATAGTTACCGTCTCGGTACGATTACCGGTACGGTCACTAAGGTTAGTGCTACTGCTAGTGCCCCTGCGACGTATTCGTTCAAGATCTCTGAAGAGTGCTACGAACGATTCTTCCCGGGACAGCGACTGGACATTTATAGCGGCACTACTCGTGGAAACGAAGCCTCTGCTACTAATGTCCGTGAGTCGCTTTACGTTCAGTCTGTTGATGACCTTTCTGGAACCATTGTTCTGGTTGCACCGGCAGACCTTACGGTTGATCCCGCAGCTGGACATTTCATCACTTATGCGAACAGTGGTGAACTTGGTACAGGTGCTTCAGCCACTCCTTCGTTTACGGGCATTGCGGGTATTAACTCGTGGCTCAAGGGTGCGGACGATCTTCTGGGTTCAGAAGCCATTGGTTCTGCCATGAATGGCAAGATCAATGTCACCGACAACCCTGAGTTCAAGTCGTTCATCAAGGACAATGTTGGAGTCCTGACTGAGTCGAAGCTCCGTCAGTACCTCCGTCGCTTCCACTCCGCTAAGAACAAGTACGGTCAGTACATTGACTGCCTGATTGCTTCTGACGGTGTGTGGATGGCCTACGAGGCAACCAAGATCGGTCGTGAGATTCTCGACCGTACTGGCCGTCTCAGCAGCCTGTCCAGCGAAGGCTCCAACGAAGGCTTCAACTTTGCCTTCGACGGTCGCTC
>Ga0098055_1000839_pt1 | contig 17422 bp, 38 predicted proteins | sample 17_taG_FD_75107 | JGI IMG/M metagenome (GOLD analysis project Ga0098055, IMG submission 75107) | Marine viral communities from the Subarctic Pacific Ocean - 17_ETSP_OMZ_AT15314 metaG | ecosystem: Environmental > Aquatic > Marine > Oceanic | place: Pacific Ocean | collected 2015-01-18 | reverse complement strand
GCCCGTGTATAGCAACTTGTATGTTGCAGGCTTTACTTTTTTAAATTGTGTATCAAATTTATTTCCCGCCATCTTCATTCATTTTTTTATCTCGTTCAATTAATTCATCTAATTTGCCGCCTTGAATAAATTCATCAAATCTTATTAGTAAAAAGTTTTGAATATCTTCATACTCAAAGCCATCATCAATAGCAGGCTTTAACTTTTCTAGGGCATAATCTATTTGCCATGTGTCAACTAATTTTTCAATTCTTTTCATTTTTGCATTTAGTAGTAAGTAATCTTGTAATTTCATATTATTATTATTTATTTGTTATTCATATATATTATCACGTACAAATTAATTTTGTAACGTATTTTGTTTAAAATATTCACGTATTTGATTCATAAGTGATAAACCAATATCATATTTATTATAAACGTAATTTACTTTTTCGTCAATATTAAGATCAGTTTTGTTTTCATTTACATAATCTAACATATTTGCTATTGATTCATTCATTTTGTTACTTTTTTAATTAAACTAAATAATAGTTGTTGTTTTACTTGTAATTCTAATTCGTATAAGTCATCAAATTCATTTAATTGAAATTCAGATGGGTCTAGTTGCCAGTGTATCGTATTGTCAATATGTTCATCAACTTCTTCAATAATTTTGTCAGCAATATTTGCTATTAAATTTTTATCGTACATAATTAAATAATTTTTATATATTGGTTTTCTTCATTCCATGCTTTACTAGTCATATATCCAGTTGTATAATAAGTGTTATTTTCTAGTAGGTGCATCATTTCTTTGTATTCACTTGTTGCTTCAGGACGTTTGCATTGTTTAATATAGTGAATTGTTTTAATTCCGTTATGGTCGTTGCCATAAAATATCCAGTTTTTCATATTACCATAATTTAATTCCGCAGTTTGTGCAAAGTGGCATTGCATCTACGTGTATGTTATAAAATTCTATTTCTTCTTCGTGTAATGGTTCATTACAATATGTACAGTTATTAATATCCATATTTAACATAATGTTTAATTGTTTCAACGCTTGCTTTATTGAAATCGCGCACTCGTTGTCTGTACTTTTGATCGGTACAATATTTTTTCATTGCATTTACGCTTGTAATACCGTGATCGGTACCGTATTTTTGTTCAAAGTTAGCTATTTGTAGCAACTTTTCATCCATCATTTGTTTAGTTATATTCATATTGTTTTATTTTATTATATTATCACGGTGTTTTGTATTTTGTAACGTATTTTGTGTATAGCAATTACAAATATTTTTGTTGTTGCCATTGAGGAATTTCAGAATTTAAACGTTTATAATATTCTAATTCTAATAATTCAATTTGTGCTTTTGATATTTTTAATATCTTATTTCTTTTTACTTTACGATTTCGCATTTTGTTTCAATTTCTTTAATATCTTCATTTAATACTTCTTCCATTTCATTCCATAAATTGAATACGTCATTATTTACAAAGTAATCATAAATACAGGCGTAAGCCGCTTGGTTTATATTATCTGGACGTCCATAAACGTCATGATCAAGAAAGTAATACTCTTCATTGTTTGTTAAATATTCTTTACATGCGTAATTATATATTACGGAATTGTCAATATAATCATGGAAGTATTGATAAAAATCATCACTATCATTTATTTCGCCGCCATGAAAAGCTAACCAAGCTTCATCTTGAAAATTGTTTAATAAGTTTTCTAATCTCATTTGTTTATTATTTTATTTATTTCTTTTATTGCTAAGAATTTTCTTGCTTGATACATTTGATAATCAAGTAATAATTCTTCTTGTTCATTTAAACTATTACCACCATTATTTATTGCTAATTCAATTTTAGCCATTTTATGGTCAAACTCTTGTACTATTGTATTTAATTCGTTTAAACTATTCATAATTCACTAAACTTTTTAATTATATTTATTTCATCTTGCCAATTTTCAGATTGGTCATCTGTTAATTCTACTAAATAATCTACATTATATAAGTTTTTAATATAACCTTTCATAGTAAAATAGATTATATCTATTTCTTTTTGTGTTAATTCTATTTTCATGTTATCTTTTATTTTATTCATAGATCATTGCTAATAATTCAAATTCATCTTGTGTTATTAAATTTTCCCACAATGCTACTACTAAATGAGATACATCTCTACCAGTTTTTTTATTTGTTATAATCATATTTATTTATTTTTTATTATTTTTATATTTTCTTCAATTTCTTTTATTCTATCTTTGTGATCGGTAGAATTTTCTCTTGAATCAATTACTTGTTCAAGTAAGGTTTCGAGTGCTAAAATTATTAAATACTTATTCATATTTTTATTTATTTAATTCGTTGTCTACCATTTCACTTATTTCATCATTTGATAAATGATTATACTCTTGTATATAATGGTTAAATAATTCTTCTCTTAAATCTTCTTTATCTAAATTCATACTTCTTCTACTTTTAATATATTATCAATTCCAAAATGTTTTATAACTTTTTCAATACTATCACTTTTCATGTATTTTATATAATGTCTTATATTTCCTTTACAATTCCAGTGTGTTGTTTTTGTTATTTTAAACATTTTCATATTATTATTTTTTTATTATTATTTATTTACATTTATATTATCACTTTACTAAAGGTATTGTAACGTGTTTTTAGGAATATTTTTTACATTTATAAAACTAAAACCTTTATTTGTAAATTCTATTAAGTTATCTTCTTTTAAGTAGAATTTAAATTCTAATAGATCATTTATTTTAAAACCTATATATTTATTATTATTGAATTTAAACTTTTTAGTATTTATAAGTTTTGATTTGTAGTGGTTAGTTTTAAGTTTTGCTAAATTTGACATAGTTTATTATTTTTTATTTACATTTATATTATCACTTTATTATAAGAATTGTAACGTATTTTTAATTATTATTTTCTAATTCTAAATATCTATTATAAAACTCTTCTATACTTTCATTATATTTCATTTCTATTCCAAAATCTTTAAAACTAAAATTTAAAATTAATCTTTCATTTTCTATTTGTTCTTTACTTCCATAATAGTTATAATCTTTTAACTTTTCTAATTCTAATTTTATAATTTCTAACATATCTTATATTTTATTTACATTTATATTATCACTTTATATTATATTTTGTAACGTATTTTTATAATAAATATATAAAATGTCCCTTTTTGAATATTTTGCACTATAATATAATATATAACTTTAATAACTTAAAGATCTTATATAAACATTGTATATAATTCAGTAAACCAAATACTATATTACATTAATGATAATTTATCATAAGTGTAGGTATAACACAATATATCTGAGTATATAACAACAAAACATAACAATATCTACACATATTGTGACGATAGCTATAATGTATTGAATATATGACAATGATCTATGTATAATATCAAACATATTGCGTCATTATATATGTAATAAAACATTGAAATTGCTGCATTATTAGTGATAAATGCATTGAATTACTACTAATATGGGGGTACTTTATTAATTGACTTTCTTAAGTGCTTGATTGTCATATACATATATGTAATACAAAACCTCTATATATAAAACATTATGAAAAAGAAACGAAGTGTACATACGATATCACCTTTCTTAAAGAAGGATGCTTGTTACCACAGTGTTAAAGCCAGGTACGATGTATTTCCTTCTGCTTATGCTTCTGGAGCTATAGCGAAATGCCGTAAGGCTGGGGGACCAAAAAAGAAAAGATAAACTAAAAATTAACGAACATGGGAATAGGACCACAGAATTTAGGTGCACCGGGTATGTCTGGAAACAGCAAACCTTGCGGGTCACCGTTGAAAAAGATTAGTAATTCATTGGATGGGGAGGGTGCAAGCCCTTTAGCAAAGAGTGGATTTAACATTGCGGCTATAGAGGCTAAGCAAGCAGGAAAAGAAAGTTTTAACTACGGCGGGAAAGAATTCCCAGTAAAATAATATATTATGTATAAGCAAAAACCAGGAGATCCTTTAAAAAAATTAGATTCTCCAACTACATTTAGAGAAGACAGCCCAATGATGAAGCTGGCTAAAGATGGATCTAACCCTATGTTTAAAATGGATAGCGGTCTGTATAAGCACACACCAGGTCATAAAGAAAAAGGTGATAGAATAAAGACAGAGAAACTTGATGAGGTTGTGGTATATGCACCTTATAAAAACCGTAAGAAGCCTAGCGAAGTGGGCGGGCAAGATGCACAGGTATCAGGCGGTAAGGAGTTTAAAGCTAAAAAGGGTAAGCCCGTAATCTAAATGAAAAAGGTTAAGGCACCTGCTGGATACCACTGGATGAAAAAAGGTAAGGGGTATAATTTAATGAAGCACACCGGTAAGTTTGTGAAGCATGCCGGGGCTTCTTTATATGCCAGCTTCCCCATACAAAAATTACATAAGAGTGGCAGTAAGAAAAACTAAAAAAGGATTAGCCCTTAAACGTTGGTTTAAAGAGAAGTGGACTGATGAGAAAGGTAATGCTTGTGGTTCCACTAAAAATAAGAATACAAAAAAATGTCGACCATCGAAACGGGTGAGCGGCAAAACAGTAAAAACCTGGGGTGAGATGTCACCTTCAGAAAAAAAGCGTGCGGTAGCAGAAAAGAAAAGAGTTGGGATGGGAAGGAAAACATCCCAGATAAGAAGAAAACCTACTAAAGCAAAAAAGAATGCAACTACCAAAAAACGGCGTCGCTAAAGAATTAAGATCATACACAGGGTCTCTATTTATATTTTTATTTGTAATAGGTATTATAATAACTCTATTGCAATATCCAGTACTGGAATCTAACAAAGAAGTTGTAATGGTACTTATAGGAACTATTGCTGCTTCTATACCTATTGTTATAAGTTCAATCACTGGAACCAAACCAGATGATGTGAACGCGCTTAAACAAACCATTGAAAAGAAGGAGCATCATATAGAGCTTTTAGTACAAGCCAAAGATAACCTTGAAGCCATGGTAATTGAGCTGCAAAAGCAAATGTTAGAAAATCAAGATGCGGTTATGGATAAAATTATCCTTAAAGCCGCAATGGATTTTGATGATAAAAATTATAAAAAGAAATAGTTATGGCTAGTGTAGATATAGATGGAGATGGAAAACCAGATTTTTCCATAAACCTTAGCCAAATAATTACTTTAGGCGGTATTGTTATATCTATAGTCGGTTCATATTATACACTGTCTTCTAAAATTGAAGCCGCAGAGGTAGCTTTAAAGAAGCTAAAAGAAAATGAACAGAAATATACATGGCCAGCCCAAAGAAAGCTTGAACAAGACGTACAAAAAATGACGGTTGAATTTCAAGCTGCTATGAAAGATATTGAGTATTCAATGCGTGATATAGATAAAATACGCGAAGAGCTCAATAATAAAAAAGATAGAAAATGAGTCAGAAACTTTCCCTTAAAGCCCGAGCAGCTAAAGCGGCTAGAGATTTAAGATACGCTAATTCGCCTGATAGAAAGGCAAAGCGTGCAGATAGCCAAAAGAAACGTAGAGCTGCAAAGAAGGCGGGACGTTCTCTGACAAATTTAGATTATGATCATAAAGATCGCAAATTCAAATCCGTAAAAGCTAACAGAGGTAATGACGGTAAAGGAACTAAAAAAGAAAAACGTAAATTAATTAAATAAGTTATGCAAACCATTGTAATTATATTATCAATTTTATTATTCACTGCAGTTGGAATTATTGTAGCAACATATCTTGGAAAATTTAAAGACTCAGATGCGGATGGTATCCCTGATGAAGTTGAAGAGTTTGTTGAAGATACTGTAGATGACGCAAAAGAAGTTGTTAAAAAGTTCACGAGAAAAAAACCTGGACGTAAAAAGAAAAAATAATATGCCTGCTAAAAAAACTACACGACGCAAACCGCCTGCGCCTTCTAAAAAGAAATCTTTAGGCTACTACGCTAAAGTAAACAAGAAGGGAGGAACAGGTAAGAAAGCTGGTGGAGGAATGACAGCTAAGGGTGTTGCTAAATATCGAAAAGATAATCCTGGCAGTAAATTAAAAACTGCGGTAACAACACCACCATCAAAATTAAAAAAAGGCAGCAAAGCTGCAAAAAGAAGAAAATCATTCTGTGCAAGATCTAAAAGCTGGACATCGGAAAGAGGTCGTGCTGCTAGACGGAAATGGAATTGTTAAAAATCAAATTAAATTAAATTAAATTAAATGGCACAATTTGGAGGACCTAAGCTTGTTAAGCAACTTCGTTTTAATACTGAAGCAAAAGACAGGCTTACAGAAGGAATAAATAAAATAGCAAATGCTGTAGGCTCTACGCTAGGAGCAAGCGGTAGAACGGTGGTTATTGAAGATGACTTTGGTAACCCTTACGTAACTAAAGACGGAGTTACGGTTGCTAACTCAATATTGCTCAACGATCCCGTTGAGAACTTAGGCGTTTCAATGATGAAACAAGCCGCACAAAAGACAGCGAGTATGGCAGGTGATGGTACAACCACCTCCATAGTACTAACGCAGGCCATAATCGACTGTTATTATAAAAACAAAGGAAACGAACGTTCTTTTAGAGATATTAAAAGTGGTATTAATAAATTTAAAAACCACGTAATAAAATTTTTAGCTAACAAATCAGTAAAAGTTGATAATGAAGAACTGTATAACGTTTCTACAATATCCGCAAATAATGATACGGAGCTTGGGGATATTATTGCAAAAGCTTTTGAAAATTCAGGTGACACTGGAATTGTTGCTATGGAAACTTCTCCAAACAATCAAACGTATGTTGATACCGTAGAAGGAACAAAAGTAGGAAGCACTTGCAAAACACCTCATTTTTACACTAATAAAGAAAAAGAAATAGCTGAACTTGATAAGCCACTTGTTTTTATTAGTGCAACTGAAATACCAAATATAAGAAAAATTCAAGACATCCTGGAGCATGCTATTAAGTCTAACCGCAGCATACTCCTTATTGCACCTTTAGAATCGCAGCCGTTAACTGCACTTGCAATGAATAAAGTAAAGGGCAATATTAAGGTCAACGTTATAGATCCACCCAGCTTTGGACTTAAGCGAAAGGATATACTAGAAGATCTAGCGTTGCTTGTCGGGGCTAAAGTTTTTGACGAAAGCCTTGGGGACTCGATTGATGCAATCTCCCCTGACATGTTAGGATCAGCCGATAAGGCTCTTTCAGATAGCGAAGGTACAGTTTTAGTTATTTCTGAAAAATCAGAAGAAGCTTTAGAACGTATCGAATATTTAAAAACTGCTCTTGATAAAGAAGACAATAAAATATTGTCAAGGCATTTAAACGACAGATTGGCATTATTATGTGGTGGTGTATCCATTGTATATGTAGGTGCTGATACTGAAGTTGAGCTTAAAGAAAAACAAGACAGAGTAGATGATGCAATTCACGCTGTTAAAGCAGCGAGAAAAGAAGGTATCTTGCCAGGTGGTGGCTCAGCATTAGCGTATGCAGCGCAAACTGACTGGGAAATGGAATTAAATCAGGACGAACTAGCAGGTCTTGAAATCCTACAAGATGCATTAGCGGCACCATATACAAAAATATTATCCAACGCAGGATTACAACCCGAGCACTTCAAATTAACCGAATGGGGAGATGGAGTTAATGTGACCTGTGGATGCGCAAGAAATATGCGGGATGAAGGAATTATAGATCCTTTTCTAGTTACAAAAACTGCTTTGAATAATGCTGTTTCTGTAGCCACTACTATTCTATCAACTGATTGTGTAATTAGTAATATTAGAGAATAATGGAAGCAATAGGTAATTATGTAGTCTTAGAGGAAGTCTTGGAGGCTTCTACAAAGACACAGGGAGGCTTAGAATTGGCTGAAAAGCACAGAGAGGACATTAGGTATAGAAAAGCAAATATTGTGTCTTCTGGGCCGGATATACTTAAAAAAGGACAGACAGTGCTTTTTGATAGAATAGCTGGTTATCCAGTTGAACACAATAGTAATATTTATAAAGTAATTAATTTGCGTGATATTGTAGCTATATTATAATGGAAAGAACTGATTTTGCTCAAAGAGGCGAAGTTAAAGTTGATTTTCTTAAATATTATAGATTAGTATCTAGGTGGGCTTGCAAAAATAATGATTTATCTGTTGCGGATTTAGAATTATTGTTTTATCTAGACCCTATTGTTTATTTTACTATAGATGATTTTAAAACGGGTACATTGTTTTATACTTGGGATAAAGAAAGATTTTATAGATCACAAAAACAAGGATGGATAAATAAGTCGCACAATGGAGGTGGCCGAAGAGGCGATCATAATAAATATAAAGTTAGCCAAAAAGGCAAATTACTTATAAATAAAATATATAGAATACTAATAGGTGAAGAAGATCTTCCAACTTCAGCAAAGAGAAATAAAATAATGAAACGGGAAACGTACATAGATAAAGTGTACAGCCAAGCTATAAAAGAGTTTAACAAGAAAAAATAAAAAAATGGCAATAAGATCAATTGTAACTACTATTGACGATACTACAGGAGCTGTTACAAATACTGTTCAGGGACTGGTTAAAAACGAAACTATTACAGGAGTAGTTTTAAGAGAATTTATGACAAATGGACCGGATAAGCTAGATGATGGAACTTATAATGATACTGCTTCTGAATTGAAGTATAATGTTAAAGTAAAGCCTAATAACTGCTTAGCCAACATTACATTTGGTAACGATACCTTTATATTGTATAGTGCACCAACAGGTATTACACAAACAATTAAAGCTCCAAGTGCTAATGCAACTGTTAATGCAGTTGTTAAAGCGGTAGTTACAGACACGGACACTCTATAATAAGATAAAAACATGAAAAAGAAAAAAATTAATTTATACGACGTTTTACCTGGTGTAAGTGTAAATCCAACATTATCGGAAGTAGCACACGCAACAAAACCTATAACAGCTAAAGCAAAGCTTAGCAATAAAGGAACGCAATTAAAAAATAAATAATGGCAAGAATTAGCACGTACGCGATTGACTCTACTATAGAAGGAAGTGATAAACTTCTAGGTACTGATGCAAATTCTAATTCCTCACTAGCAACAAAAAACTATACTATTGATAGTTTAAAAGAATATATTAATGGTGCTAGTGTCAAAAATATTCCAGATGAAGTCCCACTAGGATTTGCTTTAACAGTAAATAGAGAAGGAACTGACTTTGAAAGAGCTTTGGTTAGAACATTAACCAGCTCGCTTGAAACTAATGTAGTACTAAAAAGTTCTACAGTTAATACCGGATGTGATATTTATTTAAATACGCTCGGTACTGGCCAAGTATTTTTGATAATTAGAGACTATAATGACGGTCAATTTGCTTTAGACTACGATTTAAACGATTTTGCTGTAAATTCAGCAACATTTACTGGGGTTATTGGCGGAGAAACTCATACAGGTACAATAACATCATTTAATGCTCCCGATTTTTCAACCGATAGCCCATCTGCAAACCAAAGTCAATATGTGACTAGCGGCAGTAGTAAATATACAGAATGGATGTTTAATGTAACTCTTGGAGATGGCGAAACCTATACAGGAGGCCAAGTAGCATTTACAGAGTTTACATTTTTAACCGGAGCGCAGCGCATTAAAACTCAAGCGGTAGGTTCATTTACTTTAACTAGAGATTTAGAGGTACCAAATGGAGATGTGACTATAGGTACTTCAAGTCCAACAAATGATCCTAGATCATTAACGGTGCACGGACCTATAAACATTCCTTCTTCTGAGTCCAGCGTGGTGTTTGGCACAAGTAACCAAGTTTCTTTAGGAACAAACGGCTCAGGGCTTATTATATCAGGACAAGGGGAAACCACAGTTACAAACTCAACAAGGTTTACCCAAGATATAATAAAAGATGGTAATTCTACTTCTTCTGATGGTAGAACTATAATGGGCCAAAATACTTTTACCGCAATTAATACAGATGGCACCAGATCCGTGCTTTCTTCAACAGGGGTTGAATTACAAGACTCAAGCGGTAATGCTTTGTCGCAACAACAAGTTTCAGGAAATGTATCAGCAGGATCTTTAAACCAACAAGGTTATTTAACGTCTATAAAAATTAATGACGATTATTATGATGTACCTCAACTAACATCAAGTGTAGCTGAAATTTTACCTGGTTTAACAGAAGTATTAGCTGGACCTTCTTCAGCTATTGATACGGGTAGATTTTTTTACGGGGTACAAACCGCGTCCGGAACCTTATTTCAAGCGGCAACAACGCCAGCAAGTTTAAGTGCTTCTGAGAATATTGCTATAAATGAAACTTCAATTACAGTAGCCTCTGGAAATATAAGTGATCTAGACACTATGTTTTCTTCAAGACCATCCGGTCAAAAATTATATTTTGTTGAAGATACATATGTAACGGCATTTCCAGCTGCGGGGACACTGATACAAGATACAATAGTTAATTTATACCAAATTGTTTCTTTTGACAGTACAACTGGTATAATGATATTTGGTAAACAAGGTTATGGTACTTTAAATCTTTCTACGAGCACTTTTAATATTGACTCTGAGGTTGTAAAACTTAATGAGATACCAACGGGAGCTAAAACTGATTTTCTATATTACGATACTTCAACTAAAGCAATATCGCATAACCCATTGACAATTTCAGGCAGCGCTAATGGTGCTACATATGATTTTGGCGGTAATACAGATGTGCCGGTTGTATCTATAGATTTTGATAATCTTCAAATAACCGCACCCGCTAATGGGCAAGTTGTATTAAAGCAAGGATATACTTTCGGAGGGGTGCTAGGGGATACTGGTACTCATGTTGGAGCAATATGGAATTACTATATTTTAGATACTATTACAGCAAATAAATCTGTCTCATTACCTGTTGGTAATCCGGGGGATAGTATTAAATTTAGTAATTTAAACGGATATGACGCATCTGGTAATTATTCAGCTCCAAGTTTTGCTTGGACTATTAATCCGGGCGGGAGTGATAAAATAATGAGAGCAACATCTTTGGCTGTTTCAAATCAAGCTAACTTTGAATTATTCTATTCAGATGCAGCAAACGGCTGGGTAATAAACGGAAATAACTAATGGGACTTACAATAGATTTACCAACGGCGGGACTACTAGGTATTTCCGGTGCGCAAGCATTTGAAATAACAAGTGATACTACGCTAGCTATAAATAACATATATGTTTGCAAACAAGCTGCAGATTTTACTATTACATTACCAACTGTAATATCTCAAGATGGAGCAACTATTCTTGTTAAAAAAGTTGGTACGCAAACAGTAACAGTGGCTTCTGCATTAATAGAAGGCACAACACAATCAGTAACAATAACTAATAATCAACCAATAAGATTCGTTTGGGTAAATGGATCTTTTGGTTGGCTAATAACATAAGCTATGCCAGATATAAAAACTTTTTATCCAGGCGCATCAGCTGGTAATCCAATAAATAATGCTACTGATGCAGTGAATTCAACAAATGCTACAAATGCTACAAATGCTACAAATGCTAATGTTAGTGACGCTGTTGATGATCAAAACTCAACAAACAATGCTCTTATATGGACCGGTACAGCTGCTGAATATGCAGCTATTGGAACTAAAGACGCTAATACACTTTATTTTGTAACATAATGCCTATATACAAAGGAACATCTGAGGTAGCCAGCGGCACTTTTAAAAAAGGAACCACTGAGATACAGAACGGTTATAAAGAAACAGATCAGTTTTATGTTAATCAAAACTCTATAACTATATTGTTTGTAGATAGTATTTCAGGTGCTACTTTAAATACTACGCAATGGTTTGAAACTGGAACACCTGGTGCTTCTTTTACAACGCAAACAAGAGTATTAACAGCAAATTCAAATAGAATTATAACATCTGCTAGCGTTTCTGAAAGCGGCGATACAGGTGGCAACGTTTCTGCTAGCATATCAAGTTCAGGCGGATCTTCCAGAACAGTTACTGTAAGCGGTACTTTTCCACAGCAGAGTACAACGGTAACTATAACCGTTTCTGGTACAACAGTACAGGATCAACCTAATTTAATTGTTTCTTTAGGTACCGGAAGCTATCCTAGTGCATCAGTATCTACTGAAAACGGAGGCGCAATAGGAAGCTATTCTTGGTCATTTTCTTCAAATTGTTCTAACGCACAGACTGGCTCAGGCTCAGGCTCTACTACATCAAGCAGCGCGAATATATATCCAAGTTTGTATGCGGGTAGTGATCCTGCATGCGGAAGCTCTTGTAGTTATTCTATTAGTGTTAGTGCGTCCGGTTATGATAGCGGCAGTTCAAGTAGATCTAAAACAGGGAGTACCCCTAATTTAATACCAAGCTGTACCATACAGTCAGGATTCAACTGGAGTTATAACTTCTCACATAACCCTAGCAGCCCATCAAGTAATCCAGACGGCTGCTCTACAATAAATCTTCAAACTAATGGTATATCCAATTTAAGTGGATTTGGGGTTAGAGCTACAAACTGTGCCGGCTCATGGCCGTCAAGTTGGACTGACACGTTAAGCGCTACTTTTAGCTTTATTAGATGCACAGGGGCAACAGGCACAACAACTGGTAATATAAACTGTAGTGGGGATGCTAGTGGAAACGGAACAATATGGCCAGGAGATGCTGGCGCTTGGTTATATAATGCATAATAATAATAATAATAATAATAAAAATTTAATAAAATGAAATTATATATAAAAAAAGATTGTCAATTTTGTGATCAATTAGTAATACCTAAAAATTTAGATATACCAATAATTGATGTAGATAAAAATTATAAAGGATTTTATCCGCCACAGCTGCCGTTGGTGCAGACGGACAATCATATAAATATTGCAGGTGTTGAAACTATAAACGAATTATTAGTTTTATTAGAAAATGCTAAAGCTCAAAGATGGTAACCATGAGGGTTTTGGGGATACTGTAAAGGCGTTTACTTCTTTTACAGGGATTGACAAAATGGTGCATGGGTTTACAAATGGTAATTGCGGATGTGATGAACGTCAGGAATGGTTAAATAAAAAATTTCCTTATAAAAAATAACTAATGTCAAGAATAAAACTATATCCCAATGACTCTAGTATCACTGGTGGTGATCGGCTTATTGGAACGGATATAAACGGTAATGCAACAAAAAATTACCAGATAGAGGAAATTGCTAAATATTTTGCGCGGTCTGGAACGGCAGATGCAACAGCTTTAGGTTTTCAATATAGCTACGCTGGAAAATATGAAAATAATGCGATTGGTTCTAGTGAATTTAGATATAAAATTAATCAAACAGCTCCTCTGCAATTTGGGTGGGCAAATATAACGGGTATTGCTATTTCTAAATATTCAATAAGCGGTGTTGATATATCGCCTATTGCATATCTTTTTGATGACCAAATTATTAAAATAACTGATATTGGCAATGGCAGCCCTTTAAATTATGGGAGCTATCTTGTATCTAATATTTCAGAATTAACTAATGCTTATTTATTTTCTTTAACTCATAAAGGAAGTTCTGGTGATCCGTCAACCTCAGTTATAACAATAGCTGCAACAGGGATTTCTGTAAATGATAAATTTTTTACATTTACACAGGCGAGTGCATCTGCAACGTGGGCAATACAGCATAACTTAGAAAAATTTCCAAGCGTTACTGTAATAGATAGCGCTAACGATGTGGTGTATGGAAATACTACTTATATAGACGAAAACAACTTAACAATAAATTTCTCAGCACCTTTTTCTGGAAAGGCTTACTTAAACTAAAAAAAAATGGCAATAAAATATTTAAATAATGTAGACCTGTCTAAAAATCAGTTACAAAACGCTGTAATACAGGTACTAGCTTCAGATCCATCAGGTGCAGTAGCCGGTCAGATATATTATAATTCAACAGATAATGTTCTTAAGTATTATAATGGCACGGCTTGGTTATCTGCAGGCGGTGATTTAACTGCAATTACTACCGCTACTACTGATCAATTAACAATAACAGATGGCACTGGGCCGATACCAAATATTGATATCGTAACTAGTGCTGTTACAAACGCGGGTGTTGAACTAGCTACAGGTGATCAAATTTATGATTTTGTAACCACAGGCATTAATGCTAGAATACAAAACGTAACTGATCCTACAGGAGCTCAAGATGTTGCTACAAAAAATTATGTAGACACCATTGCAACAGGTCTTTTAGAATATAAGGGAGGTTACGATGCTTCCACTAACACACCTGATTTAGACACCGCTAGTAATATTGCTATCGATAAAGGAGATGCATACACTGTTACTGCAGATGGTTTATTTTTTACAGAACAAGTAAGAGTAGGTGATTTTATTATAGCTGAAACTGCTATAGCTGCAGGGGCTGGAGGTTCATTAAGTGATTTTACAATTGTACAATCTAATGTTGATTTAGCTACAGCTGCAGCAACATCAGGCGCAGCAGTAAAAGGTATATCTGGATATAACTCTGAAGACTTTTCTGTAAATGCTGGATTTGTATCGCTTGAAACAAAAACATATAAAGCTTTAATAGGTAATGGTACATTAACAACAATACCAGTTACTCACGGATTAAACAGCCAAGATTTAATAATTCAATTGTTTGATGCGTCTACAAACGAAACTGTTTACGCAGATGTAGTGAGAACAAGCGCATCTCAAGTAGATGTTTCTTTTTCAGTAGCACCGGCATCAAATTCAATAAAAATATTAATACAGAAAATATAACTTATGGGCATTAAATTTAAATCGCCATTAGCGCTTTCGGCACACAGAGCTATAGCACATAGCGATTCAGCCCAAACGCTAGAAGTAAAAGTTGTAACTAAAACAGCAGCTCATCCCGAGTTTGGAAATGGTAGCGCTAACGGCTATACTATAGACGGAGTTGAAGGTGCTTATTTAGAATTTACTCCTGGCAATACATATAAATTTGATCAGTCAGATAGCTCAAACACAGGGCATCCTTTGGCTTTTTATGAAGATGCTGCAAAAACAACAGCATATTCAACAGGGGTAACTACAAACGGAACACCTGGTAGTGCGGGTGCATATACTCAAATAGTACCCACGGTTTCGACACCCCCTATACTTTATTATCAATGTACAGCTCACTCTTTAATGGGTAGTTATACAAAATTTGGTACAGGCTCACAAGGTGATACTTACACTTTTAGCGCATCACAAGATGGTAATAATGTTGATTTATTATTAGATGCTGGCTCAGGTACAGATTCAACTGTACAGTTAACAGCTGGAACAAATATTACATTAACAAGAAATAGTGGATCTGAAGTAACTATTGATGCAGCAGGGGGCGGCGGAGGCGCTGCTGATTCAGCACTTAAAATACTTTTAACGGTTAAGAATGTATCAAGCGGAACTTTAAATGCAGGTACTGTTGTTAGAGTTGCGGCAACTAGCAATCCCCCGAGTGGTAATGTATTAGAAGTTAACGTTGCAGACAATAGCGCCGCTTCAACAATGCCTGCTATAGGGGTGTTAATACAGGACATTACAGCTGGATCTGAAGGAGACTGTGTTGCTTTCGGAAGAGCTTCTGGATTTTCTACAAGTGGTTTTACAGAAGGAGATACATTATACGTTAATACAAGCGGAGGGTTTACTACAACAAAACCAACGGGCACTGCTTTAATACAAAGAATAGGGCAGGTTATAAAAGTTCACGCATCAAACGGTAGTATAGAGGTTTTTGGTGCAGGAAGAGCTAACGACGTTCCTAATATACCTCAGGACCAAGTTTGGCTTGGTAATTCAAGTGGCGTTGCTACGCCTACAGATCACACTGTAGAAAATATATCTAATGTAACTGTTTCTTCTAAAACAGATGGGCAAGCATTAGTATGGGATGCTGCAAATAATTATTGGAAAAACGGTAATGTAGCATCAGGCGGTGGTGGAGGCACGGAGCTCTCTATTGAAAGAAACGTATTTACCTCTACAGCTAACCAAACAGCATTTACAATATCATCCGCTATAACAGCTTCAAGCAATACACAAGTTTATATTGATGGTGTATACCAAGCTAAAAGCAATTACACAACTAGCGGATCAACAATAACATTTTCAACTGGAGTTCCGGCTGGATCAGAAGTAGAAGTAATTCATTTTATATCTGTACTTTCAAAAGTTTATACAGATACTTTTACTGGAGACGCTTCTACAGTCGATTTTACAGCTTCTAAGGACGTTACGGATGAAAACGTTACACAAGTATACATAGACGGAGTTTATCAGTCTAAAGACAATTATACGACTTCTGGGACAACTATCACTTTTTCCACCGCACCTCCAAGTGGTAGCGCGATAGAAGTCGTACATTTTACGCCCGCAACTTATTCAACTTTGAATAGTAACCAGTTTACTGGTACGGGGTCGCAAACAGATTTTACTTTAACACAAGAAGTAGATGAAGATAAATCCTTTGTATTTTTACAAGGAATATATCAAGAGAAAAGCACGTATAGCATAAGCGGGACGACGCTTACTTTTACTACAGCCCCGCAAAGCGGTTATAGTATTGAAGTAATAACAGTAGGCGAAGTTTCGATGCTTCCTGATACTATAGATATAGATAATTTTAGCGGCACAGGGTCACAAGTAGATTATGTTTTAACATCTACTCCGAGTACTGAGAACGCTATTGATGTTTACATTAATGGATTATATCAGCAAAAAGATACATTTAGTCTATCTGGAAATACATTAACATTTTCTGCAGCACCTCCAAGTGGCGCAACTATTGAGGTTAAACATCAATTTGTAGCAAGTGTTAAAGGTGAGGTGGTTTTAACCGCTGGAACAGGTATTAGTATTACAAAAAATTCAAATAATAATTTTACTATTTCTAATACACTTATAGACACAACGGTGTCTTATAATACGCCTACTGGCCAAAGTTTAACATATACAACTCCATCTTCTTCTGCTGGTCAAGCTGGATCAGTATATGGCCCGCAAACATTTACTGTTACAGATGGTGTAAATATATTAAGCGGAACAGCTTCAATTTCTGGGTTACCCAATGGGCTAACTGTAGACAGTCAATCATACAATAATTCAGACCCTGGCAATGTTTTAACAATAACACTAGGAGGGGTTTTTCCTTCAGCAAATAGTTTAAATACAAATCTTACAATTTCAGGATTGAATTCAGCAATTCCCCCTTTAACGGTTGATTATTTGGTAGTTGCTGGAGGGGGTGCTGGTGGTTATGATGGAGGTGGCGGTGGAGCCGGTGGTTTAAGAACATCTTATGGCTCTACTTCTGGAGGTGGTGCATCTGCTGAAAGTAGTTTGAGTTTATCTACTGCAACTAATTACGCTG
>Ga0098055_1000829_pt1 | contig 17549 bp, 24 predicted proteins | sample 17_taG_FD_75107 | JGI IMG/M metagenome (GOLD analysis project Ga0098055, IMG submission 75107) | Marine viral communities from the Subarctic Pacific Ocean - 17_ETSP_OMZ_AT15314 metaG | ecosystem: Environmental > Aquatic > Marine > Oceanic | place: Pacific Ocean | collected 2015-01-18 | reverse complement strand
ATGTAAAAAATTAAAAGAAATAGATAAACCTTTTATTTTAATAGCATTTAGTAAAGTTATACTTATGAAATGGTTTCAAAGATTGTTTAAAGATCATCTACAAGTTATTATACCATTTACAAGACCTACATTTACACATTTAACTAATCCTAAAAAAGGGTATACTCCTCCTTTTGGGGTTCAATATTATTGTTATAAAATGAATTTAAAAAAAGATTTAACATTTATTTAGATATCTCTAAAACTTCCATTATTTTGTAAATGATATATTTGTTCTATTAATTCCATTATATGGGATTCATGACCTTTTCTAATAGCATACTCTAAATGTGATATATCATTTATTCTACTAGAATCTAAATATTCTTTAATATACCAGTTAGACATACTACAATTTATATATTCTAAAATATCATTTACTAAATCTTGATTATTCATTTTTATAATTTATTAGTTTTATATATTTTTTTTTTATATTTTATATTTATATAATTATATATTAATATACAATATGCCAAGGAAAACAATGACTGATGAAGAAAAGAAAGCTTTTGCTTTAAGAATGAAAGCTGCAAGAGAGAAAAAGAAACAGATTAAACTTGAAAGAGAAGCACAAGGATTAAGTGTACATGATAGAAAAAAACCTATTAAAAGTAAAGTAAATGATGAAGTAAGAGAAAGAAGAGAAACTAATGAATTAGAAGAAAAAATATTAAAAGTTAAAAAAACTTTACTAGAAAAACAAAAACAGAAAGAATTAAAAGAATTAGAAAAAGAATTAAAAGATATATTAAAAAAAGAAAAAGAAGAAGAACTTTTAGAAAATGAAGAGAAAGTTAATAGAGAATTAGAACAATTAGAGAAAATAGCAGAAGATTTACAAAATAATAATTTAGAAGTAAAAGAAGAAATAAAAGAAATAAAAGAAGATGTTAAAGAGATTAAAGAAGATGTTAAAGAAGAACCTAAAAAGGAAGAAAAAGAAAAAGAAAATAAAGTAAAAGAAGTTAAATTTATTGATGAAGTATTAAAAGATTATCCTAAAGAAAAAAGTATTAAAAAACAATTAAAAGAAAAAGAATTAATATTAGAACAAAATATACAAGAAGAAATGATGAAACCTATACAAATAATAGAAGATGTAAGAAAACATTCAAGATTTAGAAAAGTAAATTTATCAGATTTATTTTAATCTATATATTATATATAAATATGAGTAAATATAGTATACATCCTATAAAAGATAGATTAGATGATCAGACAATAAAACACGATTTGTTTGATGTTCCTTTTAGAGGAATTATAACAGCAAAAAGCGGTCAAGGTAAAAGTTTAACTGCTGTTAATATGATTTTATTATGGTATAGAAAAGTATTTAAAGGTGATAATATCTATTTAATATTAGGAACTAAAAATGATGATAAAATGGACTATTTAATAGATAAAAAAGATATACCTGAAGAAAATATATATTATGAATTTGATGAAAATAAATTACATTCTTTATATAATAAATTAGAAGAAGAATATGAAATTAATACTCAAATGAAAGGTGATCCTATACATAATCTTTGGTTAATTGATGATTTTGGATTTTCTAATTCATTAAATGGAAGAAATTATAATAGTATTATAAATAAAGCATATACGAACGGAAGACACTACAATTTGAGCGTCATTTCAATATATCAAAAATATACTAGTATGATTTCTACTGCTGTTAGGAATAATTTAACTTTTGCTATATTTTTTAAAACTTCAAATAAGGAATTAGGACAAATAGCAGAAGATATGAATTATATTGATGATGACTATGGAGATAAAAAATTTAAAAGGATGTTTAATGATATAACAAGTAAAAAACATAATACATTCTGTGTTAATCTTAATAAAGGATTAAATGACATAAATAGGTTATATATGGATAATTTTGAATTTGTTGATTTAAATAAATATATAAAAGAAGATTAATTTTTTTACTAGATATTTTTTTATAAATATAATATATATATATTAATATTATTATGGATTCAAGTATTTTAGAAAATCAAATGGATACTTCTATTCAAAGTGGAAAAGCACAATTACAACAACAATTTGATGATACTGCTAGTGCTTATACTTCTAAAGTTGATGGTGTTTTACATGACATAACAATGCCTTCTGGAGCATTATTGTTAGGAAATATAGGAAAAGGAGCGGTCGCTATCGCTAGAAATACTGGGTTAATTGATGCTCCTGAAGGGGGTTATGTTGATACAATGATAAACAAAGGGGTTTCTGGTGTTGTTAAAAAGGGAGTTAAACAAGCAATTAGTAAAGTAAAAGGTTCTTCTGATGCTGATGCTGATTCTACAACAGATTTAGCAGATACTACAGCAGATACTACAGCAGATACTTCTTCAAGTCTTTTTAGTGATGTAGGAAGTAGCACAACTGGTAGTTTATTTAAAAGTGTAAAAATAACAACAGATGAAGAAGATTTAGCAGATGCACAATCTAATTTAGCATCTACTCAAAGTGGGTCTGTTTCAACTGCTTCTAGTAGTGATGCTGGATTATCTCTACAGGGCGGAGATGAGGATGGAGTTGGAGCAAGAATAGCATCAACCGCTGAAAATAGTGAAGATTTAGGGACTGAACCACAAGGTAGTGGAGCAGGTGGAGAAGCAATAGAAGATAGTAGTAAAATAGCAACAGATACAACAGAAGCTACAGAAACTGGAGCTGATGCTTTAACAGATACATTAGCAACTGCTACAGAAGCAAGCACATTATTTGATGATGTACCTGTTGTTGGATTGGCTGCTACAGCTGTTTTAGCAATAGGGACAGAAGTTGCTAGTTGGTTTGAAAGCACACCTGCACAGAAAGTCAGTCAATTAGGGGTTCAAGCATCTCAAACTACTGGTTTAGATACTATTTAACTAATTTGTATTTTTGTTAAATTTTTAGAAGATTCTAATTTTATATTATCATTACAATATAATATTTTTTTTGTATCTAGTAATAATAAATCTTTATTAGTTAATAAAGGTATACTTAAATCATATTCTGGTATATTAATGTTTATATATTCATTTTTACTTTTAGATAAATAGAATATAGAAGAATAACTATTATATTGATTTTCATCTTTTTTTAATTTCATTCTATTGTTTCTATGTATAATTATATTGTTAAAATCTGTTGTAAATAATTTTTTCTGTGGTTTGTTAAGATAAAAGTTTTTTTTAAAATAACTTTCTATTTTTTTGATTATAGGTTTAAAATACTTATTAAGTAGTTTAAATTGTGATTCTGTCATATCTTCATTATCTATTATACCATGTTCTATTATAGAAGGATTATTTAAAACTATACTAGATAAATCTAAATCTTTAAAATCATCTGTAAAGAAGTTTCTATAAATTATTCCTAATGTATTACATTCTAAATCATAGATATAATAAGAATTTTTTGAATCTAGTATATTTTTAGAACTGTTATAAAATTTATTTAATTTAAATTCTGTTTCATTTTTTTCTACAAATGCACCTTGTATCTTATTCCTTTCTTCTATCTCTTTAATTAATAGTTTAGTATAATCTGTTATAGTATGATCCATATTTATATATATATATACATATTATATTTTATAAAAATAAACTATTGAAATAATATCGTCATTTTTATGACGGTTTTTATTAATTTTTATTTCGTCATTTTTTTTCATCATTACTATACTTTTCTATATATTATACTATACTATTACTATATATATTTTTTAAAAATGACGGAATGACGGAAAATATAATAGTAATATATAAAATAGAGATATATAAAAAAAAAGAGAAGTGTATATATTGAATATATAGTAGATTTTTTTAGTCATATATATTTTAGTCATATATTTTTTAAAAGGATTGAAAAAATTAAAAAAAGAAGTATAAATGACTATAATTATTTCTGTCATTATAGATTTTTAAAATGATGATAATTATTTATTCATTTCCTTCATCAGTATCAATAAATGATAGATTAACAGCAGTTTGCCCTTGATTAGTCTTTTTGAATTTTATTCCTTTATGATTCATTAAAATCTTTTTAATCTTTTTAGCAGTAAAATTAATATTATTGTTTATAGTTCTAGTATATATATCTTTTAATAGAATAGTATCACTAGAATGAAAATTAAATAAAGAGTATAGTTTATCTAAATCACTTTCATTATCTCCTTCATATTCAATTTTTTCTATTTTAGGATATTCAACTTTATGTTTTAAAGAATCTATCATAATATACATAAACGCCATTTGATATCTTTCATTTTTTATTAATTCATCTTTTAAACTGTGATCTTGTTTATAATATTTAAATCCTTCTTTATCTTTATTTTTTTCATATGTCTCATCATCTACAAATATACTGTTTAAATTGTAGTGTAATTGCCTTTCTTTAGCATCAGTAGGTTTAACATCTGGTAGGTCATTACAAAAGAACATGAGACCACATTCTAAATTGAAATACATTTCATCTTGAAAATTCTTTCTACCACAAATTCTATCTCCTCCACTGCATAAAGATTTAATCTTATTACCATCTAGAACAGTTGAACCATCAGGATTTATTTGAATTTCATTAGCTATAATTAATCTAGTCCCTATATAATCTACTAGATATGAATTTGCTTTTGCTTTATCATTATTATTAAATTTATTACTTAAAAAGTTTTCAGCATTTGATTGTAAAATATAATTTCCAAAGGTAGATTGTATTAAATCAGTTAAAACACCTTTTCCACAGTTTCTATTACCTTCTAATGAACTCCATGTTTTATCTTGATAATATCCAAAAATACATCTAGATAAATAGTAAAGATAATTATCTCTTAATTGTATTCTATCTTTATTATCATCTTTAATAGTAAAAATAGGATTTAATATTCTATCATATATCTCTTTAATTTCTTTTTTATAATTACCACTTATAAAATTTCTATCTATTCTTTTAATAGTATTTAAATCTTTTGTATATATAAATTTATGTAATTTAGAATCAAAATAACCATTATTAAAAAATATTTTTTGTAAAGTAAAACTTCTAATCTCATCTAGTAAGTTATTATTTATTTTTGATTTAATTTTTAAAAAATCTATAATTTCTTTGTATTCTACTAATTTACATATTTTAATATATTTATCATTTTTAACATCTTCAATATATAAATAATTCTTAGTTAAATCATTAATTATAATCCTTTCTATTTCTTTTTCTTTATTGATCCATCCTTGTTTATATTTATAGTGTAAAACATTATTACAATAAGTTAATTTATCTTTGTATTTAATATTAAATAAAGCATTACTAATATCTTGCAGAGATAATTCACAAACATTTAAAAAATCACTAGTAGAAGTATTTTCTAGTATACTATCATATAAAGTAATATCATTAGATTTAATACTCCATTTAATATTTTCTTCTTTTGTTTCTTCATTTAATTGATTAATAAATTCATTAACATTTTCTACTTTATCTTTATTAATCATAAATCCATCATACATTTTAACATCCATTTTAATTTTTTGTTCTACTTTATCTAAAATTTCAGATTCTTTTAATCTACATAAATAAGAAATAAATTTCCCCTTTTTATTGTTATTATCTCTAATTTTATTATATATATCTTTTTCTTTTTCAATTAAATTGTTTTGTATTTCTTTAATTTCATTATCAAATTTAATAAAAAAGTCATATTTAATATTTTTATTTCTTTTAGAATAAGGATCCTTTTTAACTTTATATTCAGTATTTAATGATTTAATGAATAATATTTTACATTCTCCTTTTTTTAAATCATCACTTTCTATAAATTGATTTAATATTGATTCTCTATTATTACAATAATATTCTAAATTATAACAATTAAGATTATGTTTTTTACAATAGTATAATAATATAACAGGATGACAATTAATCATGTCAAAATCTAATAATAAATTATTTACTAGACATCCTCTAAATTCTCTATTAATCTTTTGTAATCCTAATCCAATAGCATAATCCCTTCCTTCTAATTGATTAATACCTTTTTTATAAGAAACACATACTTGATAGTTATTCTTTTTAGATTCTTTACAATATTTAATTAAATTGAAAAAACTATTTTTTAAATCATAATCTTCATTATTATCTTTTTCTAATATCTTTTCATATCTTTCAGATTCAGATAATAATTCTATAAAGTCATCTAGTGATAAATTACAACATTTATCCACAATTTCAGCATTTGAATATTCAATATACGACATTTTAAAAAGTTAATAATATTTATATATATAACTAAAACATTTTATTTAAATTAAAATTAATTTAATAAATAAAAATAGTTTAAATAAAATCTATTTATATAATATAGATTAAAACAAAATTAATAAAATGCCTAGACACTCTAATAGTATTCAAGTTAGTAATTATCATTATGAAGTTAAATTAGATAATAACAGACATTTTTTTATAACAATGAAACATTTAAAAGAATTTTTAGGATTAGCACAAACAACTATATTTAGAAAAATGAAAGACCCTTCAGTTGTTCTAAATAAATATAAAGATAGAACTTTAGAAATAACAAGAATTAATAGACCAGTTTTTAAAACAGTTCAAATAGACTATATTAATTAATTTTTTAATTTTAAGATTATTATATATATATATATAAATACAAAATCAATCATGGAGATTACAGAAAGAATTGAAAATGTTGATGAATACATTAAAGAATTAAAAAATTATAAAACTTTAAATAAAAGAAAATCACAAATAGCAGATATAGTTTATAATATAGAAAAATTTAATGAAGATAAAAACAATAAATCATCAGTATTAGAAATACAACTTATAGATACAATTGTTTTAGAAATAATTGAAAAAAGTAAAACAGAATTAAATATTCCTTTTTCAGAAATAAATGATTTTTATAATGAAATACAAAATTATAGAAATTAATAATCCTTAATCTTATTTTTTAATTCATCAATATAATCTTTATTTAAATTATTAGGTTTAATATAACTAGAATCACCAACAGATTGTTTTTCTATTTCTTTTTCTTTTTTAATTTGTTTCTTTTCTTCTTTATCAAATTTTTCTTTAATAATCTCTATTTTGTTATTCATTTGTTTATCATTTCTAATACAAACTTTAGTAATAATATCTTTAATTTCAGATCTTCCATAGCATTGTAGAATTCTTTTAATATAATTACAATCAGAACAAAAGAAACTAGTAATAACAGTTTCTTCTTGACAAAGATAACAGTTAAAAGGCATATTTAATTATAGTTTAGATATTATTTTTTTGATTTATAAAATTTTGAAAAAATTGAATTCTTTTATTAAATCTGTCTTTTCTTCTTTTAGACCTCATATATTTTTTCTTTTTATCTAAATATACTTTTCTATCTTCTTCACTCATATTATCTCTATATTTTTGATAATCTCTCTTTTTACTTTCTAATCTTTCTTCTCTAGTTAAAATACTCTTTCTTGTATTCATACAATTAATATTATCTATATTTTCTTTAATTAATAGGTTTTCTTTATTTAATGCTTCATCTTTATCTTCAAAATTATATAAACAGTCCATATTAAAATTACAATCATTATCTCTTATAGTTTTATACAATTTATAATCACATCCATTGTATAATCTTGATTTATGAGCATATAATCTCTTATTTATATTATTAGTAAATCCAAAATAAAATGAATCACCACTAGATATTTTATAAACACTAAATACCATTTTTATTTTATTATATTAATATAATAATTCTAAAGATATTTTTTTTTACAAATAAAACTCATTAATAAAATATAAATATAATATATATATATAAATATGCCTACTTTTAAAGAAAGAAGATATAATAAGAATTTAATAAAAGCAATAACAACAGATGATTTAGATGATATTAATAATCCTGATAGGAGTATATCACAAAATATAACAGTTTCTTTATCACAAAATGAAGATACAACTAGCATAGATTGTAGAACATATAGAAAATTAAGAATATGGGGGACATCAAATCAAAATCATAATTTAGGTTTAGAATATTCACATAATAATATTAATTTTGTATATGTTAATCAATTAATAGTTCAAAATTTTAATGGTGTATATGTATATGAAATATTTCTAGATAACCCACCTGATTATATTCGCTTTAGTAATAAAAACAATCAAACTATGAATATAAATATTAATTGTATTTTATCTCATTGATAAAAATAAAAATCTAAATTATAGTTATAATATTTAAAATGTCCTTATTTTCTATCGTAGGTTCTGATGCTGGTGTTTCACACTTATTAAAAGTTGATTCTGATGGTAAATTATCTGTTAAAGATTCTGTTGTAGAATCCTCACTTACATCCATTGAAGCAAAAATGGATGTAGATAATGCTGTTTTTGATTTAATGAAAACTAAATTAGATGAAATAGAAGTGAGTGCTAATGCTCTTATTAGTGCTAATCATACTGATTTAGTTGCTCTTGAGAGTTCTTTAAGTGCCATGGAAGTTAAACAAGATACACAAATTACTCATTTAAGTGAAATAGAAGGTGCTGTTGAGAGTTTAGAAGGGTGTATTGGATCATCTAAAGTAAATGTTAATATTTCATCTGTTGGTGCTTCTACTTTAGCAACAGAAGCAAAACAAGATATAATGGAAACTAGTCTTAATGCTATTCAAAGTGCTGTAGAAGGGACTTTATCTGTCAGTGCTCCTGCTGTTTCTACTACTTCTTCTGTTTTAAAAAATGCAGTTTCAGTTGTATCTGGAAATACTGAAACCTCTTCTAGTGTTGATTTAAATGATGTTAAAAGTATGAGTGTTTTTGGTTCATTAGATGATACAACAGGATTTATTGTTGTTGAAGTATCCCATGATGATTCTACTTTTTATGAAAAATCAGATGTTTCAGTTTATATTAATAGTAATAATCATTTTAATCAAGAAATAAATGTTAGTGCTAGATATATTAGATTTAAATATAGTAATAGTTCTGGAAGTGCTAAAACTTGGAGTTTAATTTCTAGTTATAAAAAATAAATAGTTTTAATTTTTAATTTTTTTATAAATATATAATATATATATAAATATTATGTCTGAAAAAGAAACAGTTTTAGAATGTAGGCAGTTATCATCAAAAAAGGTTTTTTCAAATGGTGATTTTGAAACAGTTATAGAAAATAATAATATAGTAATTCAAGAAGGTGATTCTTTAGTTTTAAAAAAAGCAGTAATAGATAGTGTACAAACTCAAAATGAAGAAGTAATTATACAAGATGATACATTGACTACTATAAATTTTTATAGATATTTTGTAAATTGGAAATGTAAAAAAAAAGCATCAAATACATCACATAGTTTATATACATTAGATAGAGCAGATGTAGCCCCTGATAATAAAATGTATTTTGAATCTAGATTAACAACTAATGCTAATCCTATACCTAGTATAAGATTATTAGATGAAATAATATTTACTAAAAATCCTAAATTAAATGCTGGTAAATGGGGTAATTGTGTTATTTCATATGAATATCAAACAACAGGGGGTAATACTAGTGTTTATACTATAAATATACCTCAATTAGATTGTAATGAAATTAGTTCATATAGTGTATATCCTCAAATAATTTTTGAAAATAATACATTAAAATTAAATACAAGTGTATCTTATATACAAAATAATGGATTGTTAAATAATATTCAAACAAAAGATTCAGAATATACAGCTACAAAAGTTTTTGATTTAATACCATCTAGTGTTTCTTTTACTATACCTAAAGGGAGATATACTTGTGATGAAATTTGTCAAATAGTAAATAGTAATGTAGATAAAAGTGCTAATAATTTACAAGATTTAGAAGGAAGTAGATATAATAATACTGCTTTATTAGGATCAACAGGTGATTATTCATCAGATAATTTAAAATTATTATCTACTGGAAATGTAGATTTAGTAATAGAAGGTAATAACCCTGGAGTTAATGTTATGACAACATTAACTACTGCTGGATTACCTTTTCAATATACTGGTTCATCTGATTTCAGTTTAGCATATGATGGAAATAAATTTAAAATAGAAACTATGAATTCTGTATACTATACAAATAAAAGTGCAACTGCTGGTAATAGAGGTTTAACAGGTATATTATTTAATTTAAAAGGAACAGATACAGGTGCTACAGCAACAAAGAATATAATTAATAAAAGTTCAGGTATTGTTTTTAGTGGATTACAACCTGAAGAATTTTGGTATGATAAACTAGGTTTTGATGGTTCAATTTGTCCTCCTATATCAACTGGGACTGTTAAATTAAATAATGTGGATGTAATATCTCATTTATTTGTTAATAAATTAAAAGATGGTGTACATATAACTGGTTCAGCTCCTACATTAGATGCTAGTATTATTAAATCTATTCAAGAAAATTCAGATTCAACAGCTTTCACATTCAATTGTGTTCCTAAAGATGATGTAAATAAGGATTTAGAAATACAAGCATCAGGACAAATAGAAATATATGCTAATAATACTTATAATTATAGTATATTAAAAACATATGGTGGATATATGCTTTTAGAGATAAGATTAGGATTAAATCAAGATTATACAGGAGAACAAAATCATCTAAAAAATGTGTTTGGAATTATAACTAATTACTATAGAAGTAATAATTATGTTGTAGCTACAACTGAAGATGGGTGTTTATATAATCATATAGGTAATGCTGTTCAAATAAATTCAATTAGAGTAAGGTTATTAAATCCTAATACATTACAACCTGTACAAGGATTAGATGAAGATAATTCAGTATTCCTTTCTTTAATAAAGAATCAACTACCTAAAAAGTTAAATCAATCAAAAGAAGATAAGAAATAATATCTAATATATTTATACTAGATATGAAATTAAAATTTAAAAATCTAATAATAAAAATAAAATGTTTTTTCTGTAATTGTATGAAAAAAGTAAAAGAAGAAGTAAAAGAAGATATAATTGAAATAGATATAGATATAGAAATTGATTCTAGTAGAAAAACTACAGATTTATAAGTTTTTTTAATATTTTTATAATATTCAGTATTTTTAATAATGGCGGGTTTTCATACTAAAACTTTTTTAGTACATGATGATTATATGACTCCTAGATATGCTTGGGAAAATATAAAACAATATATACCTAAAGATAAGATAATATGGGAAGCATTCTATGGAGATGGAAAAAGTGGAGATTATATAAAAGAACTTGGATTTAAAGTAATACACGAAAAAATAGATTTTTTTAAAGAAAATAAAGGGGATATTATAATATCTAATCCTCCTTTTAGTCAATCAAAACAAATAATGAAAAGATTATTAATATTAGATAAACCTTTTATTTTACTATTTCCTACAAGTAAATTAATATCATCATATTTTAGAGAATGGAAAGATAAACATTTACAAATTATTATACCTAGAAAAAGAATACAATTTATAAAAAATGGTAATGAATTACAAAATAAATGTAATTTTGACTGTTTTTATTATTGTTATAAGATAAATTTAGAACAAGATATAATTTGGTTAGAATAAATATTTTCAATATTTTTTTATTTAGTTTATATATAATAATGGATAAAACTTTATATAAACCTTTTAAATATTCTGGAAATGGTAAATTTAAATATTCAGTATATGTTAAAAATAAAACAACAGGAAAACCTAAATTAATACATTACGGTCATCGTGATTATGAAGATTTTAGACAACATAAAGATGAAACAAGAAGAAAATCATACTTAGCAAGAGCAAAAGGGATTAAAGATAAAGAAGGTAATTTAACTTATAAGGATAAAAACACTAAAAACTATTGGGCGGTTAAACATTTATGGAAAGGTTAATTTTAAAATTATTATCTTTTTATAATATATAATGTCAGAACCTAAAAATAAAAAATTGTATGAAAAAGTAAAAAAAGAAATATATGCTAAATATCCTAAACATAGTGCATATAGAAGTGGTTTATTAGTAAAAGAATATAAATCAAGAGGAGGGACATATATAGGAACAAAAAAAGAAAATAAGGGATTAAATAGATGGTTTAAAGAGGAATGGAAGACACAAGAAGGAAAAACAACATATAAGAAAAAAGGAGATATTTTTAGACCTACTAAAAAAATTACAAAAGAAACACCTACAACAATGTCTGAATTAACTAAAAAAGAAAAGGAAAAAGCAATGAAAGAAAAGAAAGAAACTGGAAGAGTTAAAAAATATAAAAAATAGAAAAATAATATATTTAGTATTTATATATAAAAATGAAAAAGTGCAATTGTCCTATAGGTAAAAAAGAATGTGATGGAATGAGAAAAATGAGTGAAAAAGAAAAAGCAGTATTAAAAGCACATTATGATGCTAAACCACATGATAAATCACAAAAGAGAAAAATGATAAATGCTATATGTAGATCTAAAACAGCAATAGATACTAATTCTAAAATGGTTAAATTACATAAAAAAATATTCTAGTAATAAAAATATTTACTATATGTATACATAATGAAAAAAGATAAAGAATTTAGAAAAGTTTGTAATTGTGAAAAGACAACAGAACAGATGAGGAAAAATGTAGGTTTTAAAAAGAGTCCAAAGAAAAAGAAATCAGTTAAACTATATAAAATAAGAGGTTTAAAAAAGAATAATGATAAAAAGAAATATATTTATTAGTTTTTTTATTTTTTAAAATATATATATATTATATATAAATATAAAAATGAATGATTTAAAAAAATCAGAAATAAAATCTTTACTAGATGAAAATAATATAGAATATAAATCTAGTTCTAAAAAATCTGATTTAATAGAATTATTAAAAACTATCTATGAAGAAGAAGAAGAAAGTTTATCTGATGAAGAAGAAGAAGAAGAAGTAAAAGAAGAAGTAAAAGAAGTAGTAAAAGAAAAGAAACCAGTTAAAAAATGGGTTGATAGATATTATTGGGTAAATGGTATTAAACATACACATCCTAGAGATAAAAACTCATATTATTATGTTTTAGAATAATTATTTTTTACATATTTTTTTTTATATAGTATTAATATATATATATTATGAAAGAAATTTTAGAAAAGTATACTTTAGGAAATTTACAAAAAATGGTTAAAAAATCTAATATTGTAGGATATAGTAAATATGGTAAAGAAGGTTTAATTAAACAAATGCTTAAACCAGAACATAGAGCAAATTTTAGATATCTTAGAAATTTAAAACACGATACAAAAGAACATAGAAATAAAACTATGGAAATTGTAGCAGATAGAAAACAAGAACCTAAATTAAAACCTAAAAAGAAAGAAGATAAATCTAAAAAACCTTTTATTATTAATATAACAGAAGATAAAGAAAAAGGAAGAAAACAGAAAGATTATAATGTAGAAACAGAAAAAATAAAAGAAGAAAAAAAAGCATTAAAAGTCCCTAAAAGAATAGTAAAAGTATCTAAAAAAGAAATAAATTTATTTAATGTTCCTAGAAAAGAAAAGAAAGATAGAAAAGATAAAGAAATAAAAGAACAAAGAAGTAAAACAGCAAGTTTATTTAATCTACCTAATAAAGAAAGACAAGAATTAAAAAAAAGAAGAGATAAAAAAATAAAAGAACAAAGAAATATAACAGCAAACCTTTTTAATATACCTAATAAAGAAAGAGAAGAAAAAGAAAAAGAACGAACAAAACAAAGAAATAGGACAGCATACCTTTTTAGTATACCTAATAAATTTAAATAATAATTTTTTTAATTTTTTTTTATCTAGTTATAATATATATATAAATATGAAAGATATTTTAGAAAAATATAGTCTAGCACATTTAAAAAAGATTGTAAGAAGGTCTAATATTGTAGGTTATACTAAATTCAATAAAGATAATTTAATTAAAGAAATGCTTAAACCACAACATAAAGGTAATTTTAAATATCTTAAAAAATTAAAACATGATAGTGTTGATGATAGAAAAAACAATATGAAATTAGTAGATGGTGATCTAAAGGTCAGACGAGAAGAAAACAAGGCAAAAAGAGAAGCAAACAAAAAGAAAAAAGAAGCAGATTTAAAATTAAAGGTTCCAGCATTAACAGAAAGAAAAACAGCAAAAAAAGCAGTTAAAACTACAAAATTTGGACCAGTTAAACCAGTTAGAGGAGTTATGAAGAAAAAAGCAATTCCTACTATAACTATAACTGAATCTAAAAGTAAGGGAAAAACACAAAAAGATTATAATGTAAAAACTGATAAATTAAAAAAAGTTGATAAGAAATTAAAACTTCCTAAAAAGAAAGAAGAACCTAAAAAGAAAGTAGAAATTAAAAAAAGAATTGTAAAGAAAAAAGAAGATTCTTCTATGTCTAATTTTAAAAAATCACAAGAAGGTAAAGAAGATATAGATAAGATTAATGATTTTTATAAAAACATAAGAATGGGTAAATCTTCTATGTATAATAAAGTAAGTGATATAAAATCTATTATTAAAATATTAAAAAGTAATAATCAAAAAGTGAAAGATAATTTTTCTGATACTAGAAGAGAAATATTATTAGAAAGTGCAGAAGAAATATTAGAAGGTTTATCATCTAGTAAAGATAAACCTAAAAAGGAAGAATCAGAAGAAGAAGATTATGATTTTGGAGAATTAAAAGATATATCAGATAAAGTTAAAAAAACAAGAAATATTAAACCTAAAAAACCTGTTAAAAAGGAACCTAAAAAAAAACCTTATAAACCTATTGTATATGAAACCCCTATGATGAAAAAAGCAAGGATAAAAAAAGAGAAAGAAGAAAGAGCAAAATTATATGATGTAGATAGATATGATTTTGGATCATCTAAAAAGAAAGAAGATAAACCTAAAAAGAAAGAAGATAAACCTAAAAAGAAACAAGAGAAAAGTAGTGATTCTACTAATAAAAAAGAATTACATGCTAAATATTTAAAAAAGTTTAATAATCTTAAAGATAAAAATATAAAAGCTTCTAGGAGTCAATTTGAACCTAAAAAAGAAATAGACAGAGAAGAAATAGAAGAAAAAATAGAAAAGATAAATAAAGTTATTATTAGTTTAGAAGAAGATATTAAAAAAACAGATTCAACTAGATTAAAAGATTTACTACCTTATTTTATTAATATGAAAAAAACCTATAATTTAGATTTAAAAAACTAAAAGACCGTAAAGTCAAAAAACTAATAAAGAAAGAAGAACCTAAGAAAAAACAAGAACTTAAATTTAAATTAGATGAAAAAGATTTAATTTATAATGAAGATTCAAATGAAACACAAACCTTTACATATAAAGGAAATAATAATATAAATATAGAAATAACAATAGGTGAATTAAATACTCTATTGTTAAATTATTTTTCATCTCAAGATGATGAAACAAAACCTAGAGCAATAAAAGGTTTATCTTATCTAGTTTTATGCTCTGTAATAAAAAATATAATACATACACCTAAATTTAATAAAAAACATAAAATAAATAAAAATGGAAAAATACAACTCATGGCAGGTGATATTGATATCCGTAAATTTGATATAGAAAAACTATCTAAGTATTATGAAGGATTAGGATTTAAAGAATATGATATAAAAAAAAATAAAGATAGAGAGTATGAAAGATTTTTTCAACAATCAATAGAGAGTTTTTTAAATAATTGTGATAAAAGGTTTATTAATAAACAAGATGATTTTAAAAATTTAATAGATATATCATCTAGGGTTAAAAAAACAAAAGATATCAAATTAAAAAAAGCAGATTTTACTTCATTAAAAGGTATATCAGATAGAGTTAAAAAAACAGTAAATATAAAACCTAAGAAAATAGTAAATGTAAATAATCCTAATTATTCTAAAATGAGTAAAGCAGAACAAATGGATTTATTAGTAAATCAAGATATTAAAGAAACAAAGAAACAAAATGAAGAGAGATTAAGTAAAAAATATTATGGAGATTCTAAAAATTTTTATAAAGATATTAATGATATATTAAAAAAAAGTGGATCTAGGGCAAGAACAAGTTTTTTAAAATATGGTATAACAGATGAAACAATTAAAAGGATATATGGAGGACAAACAAAAGGAGCTGGAATAGATTTTTATCCTACACCTAAAGAATGTGTAGATACTTTATTAAAAGGTGCATATATAAAAAATCAAACTATGAATATATTAGAAGGAACATCTGGTATAGGTTCAGTTGTATACCATATGCTAACTGAATTTAAAAAAAGAGAATATAATAAAGATTATAGTATAACTTCTAATGAATTACAACCTTTATATTTAGATATACAAAAAAAATTTATAAAAGACCCTAGAGTAAAATTTATGAATAAAGATTTCTTTAAAATGGATGTATATAATAACTATGATTATATATTTTTAAATCCTCCATTTCAGAAAGATTTACTATTAAAATTTTTATTAAGAGGATTACAAATGATTAACAATAGCAGACAAAGAGGAGAAATTGTAATGCAGTTTATATGTCCTGCAGGTTTTATGAATTGGAGCCAACAAGATATATTATGGGAAAGAATGATTAAACCTAGAAAGGATTTTGATTATGGAAGTGGATTATTATCCTTAGATTTTGTAGTTAAAGAAATGAATACAATGTTAGATACAACTATAAATAAAGAAGATTTAATATGGTATATAGAAGGAGAAGATAAAGGAAAAGCAGATGTAATAAAAGATAACTTTGATTTTTATCAATGTATTTTTATCAAAGAATGTAAAGGATTTGGAGGAACTGGAGTTAAAGCATATATGTATGAGTTTTTAACAGTTTAGACTGTATAAAGGAGTTTTAAGGGGGTGTCATCAGAGATTAATTGAGAGGTGCCACTTTTCAAAAGGGGTCTTAAGTTGAAAAAATTGAGGGTGTTTTTGAAATCATCAATATAAGAACTCCTTGATATATATATAGACCACATAGAAATATAACATCATGGACTTCAACACCCTCAACTCTGTTTTACCCCTTGAAATAATCAATAAAATTGTTTATACTCATAAGGGTTTAACACATCCTACAGCAGAAATGATTAAACCACTAATCAATCAGTTTGAATGGATGAATGGAGATTATAAGACATTAGATGAGAAAAACAAAGAGGAAGAAGGAGATGAGATGTCATATTTTCTATGTAATCAATTCCACAATTTTGGATTTGAATAAAGAAAAAAACAACAAATTTTAACAGTAAATAATATAGGGTATCATTTAATGATACCCTTTTTTTTATGCCATTTTTTTGATTTGAAAAAATAATGATATTTTTTTTTTTATTAACTAGATATTTTATTTTATTAATTATATAATTTTATTTTATTTTATTAATTGTATTATTTATTTTATTAATTGTATTATTTATTTTATTAATTGTATTATTGTTTTTATTAATTGTATATTTTCTACCTGCCAGGGGCGTGCAATATTGCTTTTTTCCCT
>Ga0098055_1000824_pt1 | contig 17617 bp, 34 predicted proteins | sample 17_taG_FD_75107 | JGI IMG/M metagenome (GOLD analysis project Ga0098055, IMG submission 75107) | Marine viral communities from the Subarctic Pacific Ocean - 17_ETSP_OMZ_AT15314 metaG | ecosystem: Environmental > Aquatic > Marine > Oceanic | place: Pacific Ocean | collected 2015-01-18 | reverse complement strand
TTTGTTCTTGTCCATTTTAGTATGTAGTTACCTTCACCTTCCTTACTTGCCCTTCCTCTCTTATTAGAGAGTCAAGCTCCAAGGAAAGTAATCCTTCTGCCTTCTGCTCCTCCATTTCAGCCGGAGTGCCGTTGGCAGTTAAATAGTCTGTAAATATACCTTGCGTGAGGTAACCTAAAAATCTTGTGGGTATCTCCACTTTATCCCACTCGGTATCAACGAAACCGTTTCCGTCTGTTCCCGTGTTCGCCGTGTAGAAGTTTTTCGAGGAATAAACTTGAGAGTTGGGGGGGTATGATGCCTCGACATAAACATCCCCTGTTAAATCTGCGCGAGCCTTCCTGTACTCAACGTAAACGGTCTTTTTGCTTCCGCGAGTGTATATGTACCTCGTCCCATCGTCGTACAGCCTGTAGGTCTGTGGAACGGCATCGATGTTCAGTAGAGGGTCTTTATCGTACACCTCTATAATTTCCCCCATGCCGCTCGTTAGCGTGAACTTGTCAGCCGTGGCTGTGGTAAGGGCCGCAACCCTCACTAGCTCCGGCCATGCAGCAGAGGGGTAGGCTATAGCCAAACGCCGGTTGGCCAAGTCCCGTACCTGTTTGAAAAAATGATCGGGCAAGTTGTCCCTGTCCAACCCTGCGAGTTGAGCTACCCCGTAAAGTACAGTTCCAAAATCAAGAGCTAACATGAGCTATATTTTTTGCTATACTTCGGCGTTGAGGCGTATCCGATTTGAAGCTTAGTGCCTTTGCTGTTCACCTTGCATTGGGGATTGTCGGTGAGATAATTGCCCATAAACTGCTTGTCTCTCCAGCAGTCATAACCAAGTCTCTGGCCCCAATAGTGATAGCTGTCGGCACTAATCTGTGCCTTCATTTGGCCAAGCCCATCGACGGATTTTCGCTCCTTATGGTTGGTTTGCCCGAGCCGCTTTTGAGCGGCCCGAGCTATAACCTTTTGGCGATTCCAACCCGTCTTGAACTCCTTGAGCATCCCATCGATTAGGGAGTCATCAAGTCCATCAAGACTAACTAACATCAGTCAGCAGCAGGAGCAAATTTACCAAAGCCTTGAGGTTGCTTCACAACAAGTGAGGCACAGGCTTCAATGATGCGTCCTTCGCCAGAACCAGAGTTAGGGACGTTCTGAACTCGCGGTAACATACCGTAGCGAATCTCGGTCATCTCCATCGGAACGATGTAACCCGTGCTAGTTGTGGGTACAAAGTTATCGACGCTTATATTAAGAGTACCAAAATCACCCTCAAACACCGTGATCGTGTTCTTGAATGTGGTCGCTGCCAATTCTTGATTAAACGTGCGAATGTGTGCGGCTGACTTATTGGCACTATCCCCCTCTACTGTAGCCGTAAGGTTTGTGAATGCCCTCTTAACTTTCGCCCCGCAAATCAGATCAAACGAACGAACACTTCCGGTCACCCCGTAGATGGACTCCAAAACATTTTGGATGTTATCTTCGGTGATCTTGTCTGTAGCTGTGTCGTCTGCATCCCCAGTTCCCGAATCTTTGATACTGGTCTCGGGTGTATCGTAGTCTGCCGGTACGGCAGCGTCACCAGCGGTTGGCTCGTTAGCGATCCATGAACCCACGCCCCGAGTCTTATAAGGAATCGTGTTACCATTGTCCAATTTTTCTTTTTGAGGCGTGTTGTTCGACAAGAAGGTCTTCTCCATGTCGCGTTTCAACTCGACCGTCTTCTTGGCAACGCCTTGGGCCAGAAGGTTCTTACCCCCAACTGGGTTGGTTACTTCAGCAGCCAGCGGGGATACCTTGGTAGCCCTGCGGAAATACTGTGCATAGTTGGATAACTCGTCACGCTTGCGAGCGTGATTCATAAACAACGGCGAGTAGTCAGCACCGTGAGTTACGGAGACGTTACTCTCAAGATTGCCGATTGTGGAGCTACCCGTATCAGCAACATTCATCGCATCATTATACCCCTCATCAGTCGCTGACTCGTATACATCAGCCGACCAGCGGTGAAACATATTCCCAAGGTCTTTCCCCTTGGGAGCCATGCTGGTGAACGGGCAATCTTTTGCGTCGATCAGACTAATATAATCTGCTAAGTCTTCCCGTTTAGTCGGGCCGCTAGTTTGTGAACTTCCGCTTCCTTGGAAATCCGTTTCAAATAATTGTGCCATCTTAGATAAAGCCTTTCATTAATTCAGTTAGTGAGTCTCTATCCCTTCGTTGAGTGAAGTTTTTGACTGCGTTCGACTTTGCCTGCTTGTCTTTGCTAACAGACCTCTTTGCCGCAGTTGGCTTGGTTGGCTGTGCCGGTGCTTTAACTACTGACTTCTTCTGGCTTCTTGAACTTTGTAGTTCTTCGTATGCCATCAAACCCAATTGATAAATCGTAACATCAGCTTTCCACTCGGCATGACTTTTAATCTCTGGACGATTGCGAACTATTTCCATAGCTTGCTGATACATCGGATGAGATCGATCTTTCCAGTAAGGAAAAGCTGTCTCCACTACGCTTGAGTTTTCACGCTCCCGCAGCAAATAATCCTTCCTTCTTGGTAAGTCCCTTAAAGCCTTCCTTGCTTTCCGCTTAATGGCCAAAACGTCTTCTTCGGAATAATCCTTGTCGCCTTGAACAGTCCCGTTAGGGTTGTCCTCGGCCCAATCATATACCTCTTGAGCTTCTGTGAGTTTTGACTCCACATCCTTAACTGTTACAACGTCCGAATAAGGAACATTGCTGTTAACGACAGCAGGAGACTCATCCCCCTTCTGCTCAAGCTGCGCCCGTAGGTCTGCCACTTGATCCTCAAGAGAAGAGACTTTACCCTCTGCCTCCTTGCGGATTGCTGTTAGCTTTCCAATGCGCTTCAGAAGACCGTCCTGCCCCTTGCCGGACTCGTCATCTTCTTCACTCTGAGAAAGAACTTCTGACTCGGTTTCGGAATCTGTTTTCTCCTCGCCACTCGGCTTGGCAGATTCGTCTACTTCTTCAGTACCCTCTTCAGCTTCATCTTCGGCGGGGTGCGTAGGCTCGGGTTCACTCGCCTCTTGCTCCGACTCAAAGAGCGCGTCTGGCTCCAAAATCCGGTCAAGTCCCGCTTGGTCTAAAAGACCTCCTATATTCTGCTTCAGCCCTTCCGTTGCTTCCTGCGACTCGGGCAGCGAGTCGCCAGTATTCTGTCCTTCAGCCATGCGTTAAGGTGCAAGATTCCTCGCCAGCGTTTTGGTATAGGCAAAACACAGAAAACCCCCACCGCTATACGCCGAGGGGGCTCCTTTTCCTAACAGGTGTGTTATATAAAACCTGTTATACTATGTTGTAATATAATCTACCTGTTTATTTTCGCTTCCTTTACGGCATCGTCGATGACTTCCTTGATCGTTATCAGCGCATCGATGCGGCCACAGGCGTGAGCCCTGTCATGGCTTTCTATGCCTGTTCCAGATATAAAGGCTATCTCTCCGGTTATAGAGTCTTGTATTAACAAATCCACTCCCTTGAGCGTGTCATCCCCGTTTCCCGAGGCCAGTAGTGTCTTCAGTTTGCTGTTGTCTATACTCATTTACTGCATTGGCTTTACGCCTATTTTCCCTACCATAGAGTTTTGCTGCTGCTGTATCTGGAATTGCAGAGACTGCGTGTAGTTCTCCAGCAGAGCCTTGAATTGCTCGTCTTCCTGCATCTGTCCCTGCGCTTTCGGGTTGGACTCAATTAGCTGCTGAACGTATTGCAGCTTGCTCTGTGCAGCGGGGTCTTTCTCTTGGTAGTTGCCCTCAAACCCTTGCATCATGCTGGAAAGCTCTGCCTTCATTTCGTTAAACATCTTCTGTGAAGCCGAACCTTGATCGATGAGTATCTCGTCTGCCATCTCCGGAGCCAAGCTGCTCACCATTTTTTTGATGAGTGTGTTTCTCTCAATCGATCCACCAGCGTCAAGTGGCAGCAGTTGCTGCGCTATAACCTCCAGCTTCTTCAGGACGTAATCGTCGTTCATGTCCCGTGCGTCAAACTTCATAATGAAGTCCGGCAGCGTGTTTAGGTCGCTGACTTGAAGGGGAACCCCCGTGACCCGCTGCATATCCTCGGGGGATAAGTATTGCAGCGTGAGAGCAAGCATCTGCTGGTAGACTTCTGTCCATGCAGCCAACCAGTTGTTGACGAGTGCCTGCTGCTTCATCGTTGTTGTCAACGGGGGTATATTCGCGTGGGGTAGCCCGTAATACTCCGCAACATCATGCAGTATCATGTCTATGCATTGCATCGATGTTGCAGGGACTCCAGCCGTGAGTTGTAGCGGTGAGTAGTCGCCAACCTTCGACACGGGAACCATTATTGCAGGGCCAAGGTTGTTGACCATGCCGAGCCTGCGGTTGTACTGAATCGGCGGGATAGTCTCCAAGCTAGTCCGGTCAATTATACTGTCTCGCTGCGCCTTTAGCTCGGCCTGTTGACAGGCACTAACCTCCGCAACCCCTCGACTCTCCGTTATAGCCCTTCGGCTCGGCCTCTCCCTCCTGTACTCAATAAATGGGTACTGGCCGTGGGCGTAGTCAACAAGCTCATGCTTGGCGTATAGAGGCTCCTCGCTGTCGTTCCTTGTGGTGTAGGGACTGAACACCGTGCAGTAAATGCCTGCCACATCGTCCTCGTTAAGCTGCCGTGTGTAGGCGTAAACAACTTCAATGAGGTTACGGGTGTCATCCGGTAACGTGCCGAGAGTGTTCACGTTTAGACTAATGCCGTTTGGATCAGTTGTCTTGCCTGCCGTCTCGACAGCCTGCTCAACAAACTCCTCGTCCCATCCCTCGTCGCTAATCTTGCTGCGAAGCTCCACCTCCGTCATCAGCACCCTGCGATATATAACCCGAGCCTTCTGAAGCTCCACGGTTTCAGTTGGGAACACTATGTCCTCGTAAGGCTTGAGGGCGACACATACTGGCTGGTTCCTGTTAACCTCCGGCATGGGAATTTCCGTTTCACCCGTCTCCCGTAGCTCTTTAACCATCCTCAAGGCTCGCCTCTTGCGGACATTTGGAACCAAGCCTATAAACAACTCGGCAACTTGGTTGGCCGCTTCCGGATTCTGGATCATCTCTATAATGTCCTCCGTTAATCCGATCTCCTCACCGCCCTGCTGTGCCATTGCCTGCAACGCTTGCAGGGTTATCTTTTGGGGCTTTAGAATCTGGCTCTGCTCCCAGCCTACAAACATAACGCTGTAGCCGTAAGTCAGCCCGTACTCGCCAAACAGTTCAGCCTCCCGCTGAAGCTCGTTGTATAGCCGCGAGCCGACCAGCCATCGAAACAGCGTGTTGAGTGCTGATGCCGATTCTGTGTCGCCCGTCTCCACGGGGTTGATTCGCACTTGAGCCCGTCTAAAGGCTACCATCAGTAAGTCCAGTAAGTTGCGAACAACAGAGTCAACAAGCCTCACCCTTGTGTCAGCCGCGCCCTCCCACGGGAAGGCTTGGGCCTCGTCGGTTGCGTGTTTTTTAAAGTCGCTGGTCTGTGAATCCCAGAGGGTTAACCGCTGCTTGTCGCAGTAGTCCAGCCGCTCGGACGTAAACCCTTCCCCAACCGCTCGACGGTACTCGTCATGCAGTTCCAATATATCGGGCTTCTCAGAAGCCTCTGCCAGTTTATCTTTCATTCAAGTCAAATACCCTAATTAAATCTTCCCTATAAATTTTTCGCTTGCCCCCATCCGTTGTATACGTCTTGAGGGCTCCTGCATTCGCTAATTTCTGCAAATAGCTGATGCTTAATCCCAAAGAAGTTGCAGCCTCTTTGAATCCCATAAATACACATTCATCCTTTAGTATAGTATTCATTAATAACCCCCACCAACACCGTGTGCTTTCCAAGTTTGCCCGTCAACGTATATCGGGTCATATGTCAAAAGATACCTCAAGCAATCAACAAAATCTTTCCACTTGTTTTTGTCACCGCCAGCGGCAGTCACCTCCTTCATGCAGTCGATTAGGTTCCCGCACTTCTCACTTATAAAAAGCGATGGTTGGTTGCATACGCTCAACGGCTCGTCGATGTTATAGTTTAATTTCTCGTTTATTAGGCTCAACCCCTGCTCAACGGGGAGCCCTGCGGCCTTGTAGAAGTCCAAGCCTATTTCCTCCAGTAAGTCTATTAAAGTCTCTCCCCCCTCGGCTGTTGCAGCCGTACTCCCTCCGGCTCGGGGGTCTATCAGCCTAACCTCTATAGTCTCGGCCCCCTCCAATTCCTCAATGATTTCCTTGTACTCCATCAGCCCCCTGCCTTCCGGCTTCGCCGCCTGCCCTATGGCTCCCTCCGGCTTTTGGGCGGGTATAGCCCACTCCCCATACGTCTCAAGGTCTGGCCACTCACGATAAACATACATATTCCCATCACAATCAACCCGTAACCAAAGCATAGACCAATTGCGACTCCCAGCGGGATCGACGCACATATAGTTCGTGCCATCTTCCGGAATCCTGTCCGGCTTGATGATGTGTGTTTTTCCAAACTTAGGGAAAAAGTTTCCCGCCGATTTATCTGTGTAGCCGTAGGCTCGGATTTTGATTTGTGTGGACGTTTCACCGGATAACGTCCGTTCCATTTGGTCATACGGGTTGTAGGGGTTAAATTCTGTGAAGAAGAACATACAAGCCTTCTTCTGGTCGATGCATTCCATGATGTATGGCATCTCCCCCCTCTTGGCCCCAGCTACTGTCGGCTGGTTCTCCAGCAATGGTGCAGGGCGCGTCTCTCTGATTTCTGCACCGTTAACGAACGTGCCGAATACTGGAGTATAGCCCGTTATAGGGGTTGCCGTTACGAGCATCTTGCCCTTACGGGTTACAAGCCGATAGGCAGCGGTAGAATACCATGTATGTGGAACCAGTTCATCGAACCATATAGCGTCCGCTTCAAACCCTTCTAGCACATCGAGGGGCTGCTGGTATGCGTTGAACCAACATTGCGATCCATTGGGGAAAACGAAAGTCCCGTCAGAGAAACCGTTTTTCTGCGTGTACTTTACGTTCTGAACTTGCCCCCGCTTCATCTTCTTAAATTCTTTGGGGAGCATCTCGTAAACGGCAGGCTGCTGATCCCGTATGCTGCTCTGGTGCGTCATGCTAAAACAGGCGACACGCGCCCCAGCGACACTCGCCAGTAGCTGCACCACATACCATGAGGCGAACGCCGTTTTACCGCTCCGGTTTCCTCCCGAGATCAATAGCTGATCATGCCCGTCAATGAGCTTCTTTGCGTCCTTCCAATGGGGCAAGACTTGCCTGTGATTGAACGGATCATCCCTCTCGGCCTGTATAAGCTCCTCACGATCCATGAGGAGAGACACGGTTGCCTCCCGCCCGTGTTCCTTTTCGTAGCCGAGAATCTCAGCCTCGGACGGCCTGTAGATTGTGGGATGATCCGTTAGCTCAATCACAACTCAAGGCAATGAGCCCCCTCCATGTCTATGAATCCGTTAGCCCTCCGTATGGGGGTAGGGTCGTTCACCGTGCGAGTGGTGATAGTCCTTTCGGTTTTCCATTTTTCCACCCTTTTCCAAAGCAGTTTTTTGCTGTTAACCAAATGCAGAAAACCAATAAATGGAACGGATAAATAACTGGCCGCTCTCCGGCATCTCTCCAGTTTGGCAGCCGTTACCAGCCACTCACCGTTGTAGTCCAAAAAGAACCCGTCAATATCCACATCGTAGCGGCACTTAACCTCCACCACAGCCCGTAGCTCCTTCTCTTTCACAAGCACCCCGTCAGCGTATGCCGCCGAGCCCTTTGGAGTCTCAACGTAGTCCATGCAGAACCTGTCGGAGAAGGCGGCCATCGCCCGTCTCTCATCCCCGAGTGACTTCTGGCCCCGAGGCGTGAGAACGTCAAGCGCAGGCATTATTTCTTCTTTTCAGCCACCTTTTTAACCTCACCCAGCTTCACTTCAACCTCCTTGCCCTTGGCAGCGAGGATTAGCGATGGAAACGGTATGTCCACCGCGAAGTAGGGCAGCTTAATGTTAACACCTTCAGCGGACAGCTTGGCATCCGGTAACACACCAGCCGCCGCGCCCAGACAAACCGAGGGTATACGGCATTTAAAGGTTTGACCGAATATAGTAACCCTCGGGACAGGCTTGAGGCTCGCCCCTATGGTTTCCGCACTTGCAGTCGTTGCGAACAACACCGCACCAATAGTTAATATTAATCTCTTCATAACTACTTCCAAATTTTATTGTGAACCATGAAGCCAATGATTCCGTAGTTGGCCAAGTCCATCCAACTGTCGCTCACAGACTCATGGTTCACACCACTCTTGCCCAACAGGTTCTTGAGCCTGCAAATCTTGTCCTGACTCCGGACTATAACCCCTTGCTCACCGCTTATAATTATATTGGCAGAGCCATAGTCCTCCTGCTTCTGATCCAGCAGCCTCACAAACTGCACGGCCAGTTTCATTGCCTCCCGCCCCATGTCGGTCTTCAAACCAAGGGCAGCCACTACCTCGGCCACATCAGTAGCCGCCTCGTCACGCTTCTTCATCGTATTCTTCATCGTATTCTTCATCGTTTTCTACAAAGTATTCTACACCCAAGTGGTAAACCAACTCCCTCGCCAAACCCTTCAGCACCACTCCCCATATAGCATCCTGTGGCAAGTCATACTCCTCGTAAGCCCTATGTATTAATGACATGACCTCGTTCTCAAGCATCGAGCATTGCTGCTCTAGCGGATTTTTCTCTTCTCCCATCGCCGCCACTCCGCTGTCAGTTGATAAATCTCCCCGTCCTTTGTAACCTCTATGTCCTGCCCCACAGACCATAGCCTATTGTTACGCACCTTAACCCTGTACTCCGTACCCCCACCCTTGCAAACGAGCAGCCCCAGATTTCTGGGCCTCAAGGCTACCCGCACCTTCTCCGGCCCTGTCGGCTCCGAGAAGTGTTTGCGAGCCAACTCAACCCCCTCCTCAGTCACCATGTAGCCCACATTCGGCCCCACTTTGCGCTCCTGTATGTGAGGGGCAATGTCCGGCACAGCCCGTAGCTCATCCTCCGTAACGCTTAACGCTTTCACCACTTGAGTCACCCATGTCCTCTTCATCGAAAAACTCTTTGTTGATCCACTCATCTATAAGCTTGTTCGCAAAATTAATGTCTATGGACTTGTGACTCTTGGCCCGTACAGCAATGCCCTCCGAAGTCTCAAAGGCCACAGCGTGAATGCCGACCCCCGCAGGGTTGATGTACCTAAATACATACCAGCCGTCACCTCCTTCGTCTCCCGCCATCTCCTCCTGCAATCCGATCATCTAGCTTGTTCAAAACCTCCTGTGGAGCCCAATCATCCAAGCCTGCTAAACCTAAATAAAACTTCGCCCCGTTTCCGGCAAAAAACTCCGCAACCTCACTCTTGAGGACGGCCCCCAACATCGCTTTCCCATCCTTTTTAAACTTAATGTTGCCCTTCTCATGCCCCATGTAATAGTCCTTAACCGCCATCTCCAGAACGCTCAGAGCCAAGTCCCTCGCCCCCTCCTCATTCGTAATCTCCATTTCCTAAAGCAAGTGGCTTGGTGTTCACAATGAGGTACAATGCAACCTCGTCCGGAACTCTCTTCCGACTCTATTCCAAGCCTGCTCAACCATTGTTCCCCCAAGAGGTACACCGTGACCAATGCGGTTGAGCTAAATTGTTCCCCGCACACCGCAATGACGGGACGGGGTTTAACGGGAGGTTGCAGCCCAGCATCCTAAACAACGTAATATTGTCTGCCTTTCCAACAGACGGGTTTATGTTATAAGTATGCACCCGTTAAATCTCAGACCAGTGGGGTTTGTGTCTCTTTTTCATAAAAAAATCTATAGGCTCTGACCCGTCCCAATTTCCCCGCTCACCAGATCGTGACCCCCCCCGCCCCCTCTGCGGTACACGCCTAACACGCTGATTCCTAGTGGGTTGGATATATACCTGTACTGCCTTTTTCGCACAATAGCTATTATATTTACTTCAGCCACTATTCGCCCTTATCACTCTTGATATCAATGACTTGGGTGTCCTTGTTCGCCTTCTTCATCTCGTCGAGCTTGGCTCCGAGGCCAGAATGCGTAAGCCCCTTATGGTGAACGACATGGCTCACGTTCTCTCCATCGAGTGCAGCCTTCTTATCAACAGCGATAGCTATGCTGACGGGTATCTGACTCAAGGCCAACTTATCAGCCTCACTCACCAGCCTATCGCTCAGTACATCAATGGCCTCGCCTAACTTGGTGCTTACTCTTTTCTTCCACTTGCCTAATTCCTCTGCATTCTCCGCACAGATTCTGGCTATGGTATTGGTTGCGGCTCCCGTCTCGGCGGTGATCTGATTATAAGATTTGCCGAGCTTCCTCATTTCAAGGATGCGCTCGTACTTGACGGGGTCGTAACGCTTGTAGCTCGTTCTATCGTAGTCTACCCCTGCTTTGGTGTTACGCGCCACAAACGGTGTTATACCTGTTAAGCTCCATTAAACCATCTAAAGAAACCCACGGGCTGTCCATGAGTTAATCACAAGGTCACCCTGTCTTGTGGCTATAGCTCTTGCTTATAGCTTTCAGTTCGTTGTGTATGCGTTCGGCAGCGTGACCGTGTACATTCTGCTGTGTTGCGAACCTCTTGAGCCCCTCGATGGCGCAGCGCACCTCTGAAACGTGAGCCCTTCGTGATCGAGTCTCTGTAAGCACCTCACGGCCATAGGCGAGCCAGTAGTGAATGCTACCGAAGTGAGGCGGGTCATAGTAGGCTTTGAAGTGGAGCTTGTTCTTCTTGCCCCAAGTCCCTGCGGGGTTAACTCCTATGCCGAGTCGAGCGGATGCCTCCTTGTTTGCCTCCTCGTCCACCACTAGTGACCGAGCCTCGTCCCTGTTCTCGCGTAATGCCTCCTCTAAGGCATTTGTATCATCCGCTGGTCTGTCCATGTACCTCAACTACCTAAAGCTCCTTAGAATCAATCCTTGAGCCTCCCTTGCGTATGTATAGCTTTATAGGTGAGGGGTTCCTTCCCGCTTCATGTCTCATCCAAACAGGAGCCCGAGTATTGTGCCTGCTAAAAATAAAACCCACAGGCCGTGTACAATTCTAATTGCTAATGGTGTTTCGTAATGCGTCATGTTCTGTCCTCAATTCGCGTTATTGTTTGTCTCTCATTGCGTAACTCACGCAATCAATTTCAACCACTTCGTTCTCACCTCTGATCATCCGATCAGCTATGCGTACATCGATTTCCGAAATGTCGTTCATCGACAGGTTGGAAGTGATCACCGTCCACTTGCCCAGCCTCTGATCCAGCATTGAGGCAAGTTGTCTTTGGCTGAACTCTGTAGCGTACTCTGCCCCGAGATCGTCTAGGACGAGGAAGTCTGCATCGGCACATGACTGAAAGATGCCGAAGGCTCCGCTCCTCATCTCGTTACACATCCGGCTAAAGCTCTTAAACAGCCCGTGCTTCACCATGTCCACGCCTGCCTTCCTATACCATTGACCCTTGTTCTCCCAAGCCTTCCAGATTCCTTTGGCGAGGTGAGTCTTGCCTGTTCCGGAGTTGCCTATGAGCGATAGCCAGCGAGGGCCAGTTTTCTTGTGAGCCATATCCCTCCCAAACTCGGCGGCTGCCCTCAATGGCTGCATCAGCGCAACATCCATGCAGGGTTGGAAGTCGCTAAAATATTTCGCCCACCTTTTCATTTGATCGTTTGTTAACGGCTCCCGAGTAGTCGGCCTTGGCTTTCGCGTTATACCCGCTGTTATTTGTTTTATTGTTTTTTGTTTTGTTGTCATTGAAGAAAACCCCCGTCCAACCATTGGCTATACTCTTCTCAAGTGCATCGATGACGAGTGCCGAATTGACGATAGCGAGCTTCGACATTAACTTGTCCATCGACAGTTGGGTAATCCGTTTGCCGATCTGCATACGATACTCGATGTACTCGACAAGAGCCTTGAAAACTAGAGGACTGTGTAGCTGTCTCTCCAGCTTGAACCCTATACTCTTATTGTTATTATATTTATATAAATAAAGGGTGTCTTCCGGTTTTGTGAACACCTCCGGAGTAACTCCCGCTTTAAACGCAACTTTCCCTTTAGATTCCTGCTTTTTAGTCTCCTCACCCTTGCTCGGTTTACTCACCGGCAACGCACAGTCTGCTGACCGTGTACCAACAGGGTAACCAGTAGCTGCTACCCACTTAGTCGCAAGCTGCTCACACTCTACTCTCGTCCTGTTCGCAAGAGGTTCATGCTCACACCAATCGCTCAACGTCCTGCATCCTTGTAGGACTGAGCCATGATCCCGCTTGCACCATGCACCCGCTTCGGTGAAGGACATTTCAAGGGTGTTTCTCAAGACATGGTAAACGCAGAATCGGGCCGAAACGTACTCCCTCTTCTTGCAGGGCTTGTATATATCGGCGGCAGTCAGCCCGAAGTGATCAGCTATAATTCCGACCAACTCAGGAACGTCTCGCCGTTTGTTTATTATTGTGAATTTCATTTTTAAGAGTAAGAGCGTGATGCAGTATTAATGCAGCATCGCAGGTTTTAAGTGTTAGTTTTAGGTTGGGGTATAGCTCGTCAGCCTTCGCCTTCAGAGCCCTTTTGTGGGACGCTTTATCCTCCTGCCTTGGTAGGTTCAAGGGCTTCTGCCATGTCTGTGGTCGAACAAGTTCAACCTCCGAATCCATGCCGTGAAGGACTCCGAGAATTATTCCGAAGTTGACTCCGAAGTTGAACATCCTCGAGGCGGGGTGAGCCTTGCCTATATAGCCGCACACTTTTTCAACGTAGGCCACATGAGGGTTAAGGGCCACAAACAATTCGGCTATGTCCTTGGGCTCGCGGGGCATCGAAAATGCGTAGAGTTGGCCATCAGTTGACAGGGCGGCTATGCCTCCGTTAACCCCCACATCGACCCCTATAAGTTCGCTCACCATCCTATCTTCTCCCAAACCTTCTTTGTTATAATTACGTCCTGCTCCAAGTAATTCAGAGCAGCCTCTTTGTCGTTCAGCCACTTGGCATAAAAGTCAGCACCATCGCCGGACTTCTCGCCTGCCCCAACGAACTTGGCCAAGCGCGTGAGGGATATGCGTTTCTGGTATTCACCAAGGGAGTAAATGTCCATCGTGTCCACCAATTGCTTGTTCCACTTAATGGGGTTATACATCTCTATTGGGAACACAATGTTATGCCTCATTGAGCGTCTTACGAGGAAGGGCCAGTCAAAGGAATTTGAGTTGTGTCCGACCCATGTTGCCGCTGAAAGTTTGCGGAAGTAATCCCAGAACTCGGTCAGTAAATCCTTCTCGGACTCATTGCCTAAATAGTAAACCTCATCCTCATCGCACAGGCTGTAGCCTATAGCCAGTACCCTGCCCGTCTCAGCGTTAAGTGGAGCCTTGTCAATGTAGTCCCGCTGCTGTTTGGCGAGGTTCTTCTTAATAGCCTCCTCTGACTTATAGGTGCTAGGAGCCTTGAACTTGGGCATCAACTCTTTGATTCGCCCGAGAGGCTCTGGGCCTGTTTCTATATCGAAACAGACCCGAGCCAGACTCGGACTCCCCTGACCCAATGGCCATTCCCTCAAGTTGTCAGAATGGGACTTCATCGGTTTCCTCCTTGACCTCCTTGACTCCATCCCTCTTGGCCTTGGCAGATTCGCGCTTGGCCTCACGTTCCTCAATGGCTTCTGGCGGCCCTTTACTGAACGCGCTGTACTCGGGGGCCGTGTAGCCCTCTCTCTCGGTCAGCAGCGTCCACTCACCGCTGGGCTCAACGTCAACCTTTGATCCCTTCACCGTGTCAACGTATGCATACTCTATAACCTCACCCGACTCGTTGGTGAACGAGTCCTGCTCAACGATGATGGTCGCTGACTGCCCAATGAGTTGGCTCAGATCGTAGTCCTTCTCCTTCGTGAACCCGTCACCAATCCAGCCTGCTATTAATTTAAACAGGTTGGACTTCCTCGCTCCACCGCTAATGACAGCGTTTTGCCTGTAAGACTTTACGAGGTAATGCTTCCCGTCCACCTCGGCCTCAAAAAAGAATTTAATAAAACCCTTCCAGCCGTGCTTGGTTTTCAACCAACCCATGTCCTCCACATCCACACACACCGCTTGGTGAATGTCGGCGGGGCATGGAACCCTCTTTTCCCTGTTCTCGTTTATTTCTGATTTGATGTTTACTGCTAGTTTCATTTTGTTATGTTCTGTCTCGCGTAGTTCTGTCCAAGCAGCGGGGGTACGCCGGAGCTACTTGCTCTGCCCCGCTGCAATTTTTTCCTTCTTGCTGTTACCAAATTCCGGCAACCCAATAATAGCCCGTTCCAGAATGTCGGTCATATTGGTCTGCCGCAGTTTAGCAATTCGTTTTAACTTTATAATATGCTCCGCAGAGAAGCGAAATGAGCATAGCGTTTTGTTCTGTGTCATGTCTGTCCATCCACCCTCCTTTGGGTGAAAAGCAAGACGCTACACTACCTGTATATACCTTTGCAATGCTTTTACTGTGAATATAAAAAAAAAAGTTCAGCGTAACCTGTTGCAGGCCAGCGAAAAGCATCAATTCTTGTTCATCGAAAAATGTCATTGTTGCAACTTTTCTTAAAAAATGGCTTGCCTTGTACATACGAGTGCTGCATATTTTGCTCCGCGATGCCAAGCGAGCGCAAAACACCAATAGGGTTACGCCTTGAACCGGAAGTTATGAAGGTGCTGAATAAAGCCGCCTTGGCATCTGGGCGCAGTAAGACGGCGGTGATCGAGGAGTGTGTGAAGCGGTACGCCTCGCGGTTTGTTAAGGAGAATCTTGAGGCCCAGCAGAAGTTGTTTGATGACTATCTTTCAGATGCTTCGCCACACAAAAAGAAACCAACTCGTCGCGGCTGATCCCTTTCATTCTTAGGAACTCCTCGAAAATCGAGCAGTCCTCAAAGCACCCTGCTGCCCCATCTTCGGCGCAGCCCCCTTCACTACAGGTATCTCCTTGTCGCATTGCTTGAAGAGGCGTATTAACAAGCGACTCTAAACCCTTCAAGTTTTTTTCGGAAAACATATTCACAGGGAAAGACTATCCCCGTCTATGGGACATTGGCTGTCCTACCACTAAAAAAGCACCCCCAAAATTAATTTGCAATATTGGTATATACGGGGTTGACTTGGTGTCTACTCGTATGTACATTAGTTGCTCCCCGAGGTAGGGGAGTGGACAGAAAATGAAAAACATATTCGTAAACAAAGCTACGCGAGAAGCAATCCTCGCTATCTACAATGCCGGACTTGAAGACAATCTCTTCACCAAAGTTTCACCGAAGGCACTTGAAAACATGGCAGCGTTCATACACTCGGCTCTGGCTAAGGCATCAATTGCAACCAAGAAAAAAGCCGAGCGGTCAGGAAAGGGAAGCGTCATCACGCTGGAGAACCTGCTTGCACCGGCCAAGAAACCTAACTTCAAAACTCGGACGGTAGCCGAGGAAGTTACTGATCACACTCAAGCACAAGTTAGTGTGATTGAAAACTTGAGTCGGAGGGTTAGGGAGTTGGAGAAGGGGCAGCAGTACATGATGGGCTTGCTATCCCCAAGGTTCCAGACGGACAGAATGTCAGCTAAACAGTTGTACAGTCTGACCACAAAGGAAAAGTCAAACGATTGGTTCACCAACAACGTAAAGGCAAAGGCATGACACAGGCAGAAAAAGAAACGAGGGCGAAATTCAAATGCTGGCATTGTGAGGAAGACAGACCAGCAAACACCAAGCTGCATTGGGGGGAGTGGTGCGTCTGCCCTAAATGCGAGCGGGGATTGTTTATGGAGGACGTAATGAACAGCAAATATAAATCGTAGATCAAACAAAAAGGACAGAAATGAAATACACAACAGTAACATTAGGACGTTTTTATTATTCTCTAAACTCCAGCGTGAGGTTGGAGGTTAACTACACAGCGGAGCTAACACTACGCTATTGGAAGGACGAGTTGGACATTAATTGGTGCGACTCAACTGTGAGCGACAGAGGGACAGGGGTTCGCGTTTGGTTTGGTGACACAAGCATTAAAATTGAGTCACCGAGTTTCGGCATGGAGGTTGACTGCCTCGGTTACGGGGGGCGAGACGTAACCCTCAAAGACATTGTTTACGAGCATATCCAAGACTCCCAAGACTGGGTTGGAGTTTTAAGGAGGGCGGCATGAGTACACTTTACGGAGTTGATGAAAACGGGTGTGTCATCCGAGTGCGCGAGAAGGTTGACCCTAAGCGCGACTACACAAACTGGAGCAAGCTGTCAACGACAAGCCCGTTGTTTAATCTAGTGCGTCAGACAAACATTCGGAGCAGCAACAAGTCGCGTTTTTTGCCCAAATGAAAACCCCGAGGAACACAACACACGTTCGCTTGGACACGGGCGATAAGCGCATGGCATTGCTCGCCGTGAAGGACATGGACTGCATGGCTGGGACAGCAGGGAAGGTCACCTTCCTTCGCCAACTGAACAAGGGTAAGTACAAAGAGTTGGGGGCATTCACCTTTGACGGCAAGTGGCCTATTGGGACAGAACAATGAAGGCTGCCGAAAAAGGGAAAAGGGATGAAGAAAGGCTTGTTGTTTTGAGGGCAGTTATGACGGCTAAACAAGTCGATGCCCTTTGGGAATGGGTGTCTACACTTCGATGCCCTTTGGGAATGGATGTCTACACACAGGCAGAGAAAGAAACGAGGGCGAAATTCAAATAGGGTAGTGTTTACCTTGAAAGACAAAGAGCCTAAACAATACAAGTGAAGCGCGAAGCCCCCTTTATGGGGGTTTTTGCTTGTTTTAGGGGTCAAAAAAAAAGTGAAATAAATGTATATATATGGTTGACTCCGTATCAACTTGTATGTACAGTAACTGCTCCCCGAGGAAGGGGAAAGAAAGACAGAACAATGAAAAAAATCACATTCACCGAAAACGAACTGAAGGCAGTCAAGGTTTCCTTGAACTACAATGACCGCGAGTCTCAACTTTGTGACAATTACTCCAACGGTGGAGTTGAGGAATTCAAATTGGAACTCGGCTGGAACGACCAGCAAGTCGGAGGGCTCATTTCTTCAATGACCGAAAAGGGTATTGGATTCATCGACAACGAGGAGAGCGATGGAATCTTTTGGCTCACCGAGGAAGGCGTTAACGCTTACTTCGATCAACTAGAAATACAGGGGGCATAAGCCCCCCTTCAATTGAGCTTCCCAGCGGGAGGCTCACTTGAGGGAAACCTCGGACAGAACAATGAAACAATACAAAGCAACATATATTAGCGGAGGGTTCAAATACACAACCCGTTACTACAACTCAGCCGGACGGGCGCAAGCTCAATTAAGGGATCGCATTGGGGGGTTCAACCTCCTCGGGACAGTCGCTGGGGATGTGTTTGAGGATGGTGAATGCACCGTTGGAGCAAGGCAAGGCGGCACGGTTTCGGTGGACGAGAGGGAGGTATAAACCAACATGAAAATCATAACCAAAAGAGACAGGAAGAATGATCTGGATGCGGTTGGCCAGTGCGATGACTGCAACAGGGAAGTCGAGTTAGCGGGGTTGGTCAACACCTGTGA
>Ga0098055_1000822_pt1 | contig 17642 bp, 18 predicted proteins | sample 17_taG_FD_75107 | JGI IMG/M metagenome (GOLD analysis project Ga0098055, IMG submission 75107) | Marine viral communities from the Subarctic Pacific Ocean - 17_ETSP_OMZ_AT15314 metaG | ecosystem: Environmental > Aquatic > Marine > Oceanic | place: Pacific Ocean | collected 2015-01-18 | reverse complement strand
GGTAATTTCGAACCTCGTCTTTCGGCTAGCGACAGAAGCTGACCATATTACCATGGCATGATGGGATGCGCACCCTTTCACTCATATATGTAGAGAAATCGCAATTTCGCTTGCTTTGATGTAATCTTTTGTTAATCGGCGTTGTTCCGTCTTGCCGGAAATTACACAGGCAAAACTTGCAGAAATTTTAGGCGTAAGCCGTCCTTACATCAGTCAGCTCAAGTCAAGGGGCAGGTTTGAAGGCACCTACAAGAAAAAAGGTGGGACGTTTCTTTACGATCAAGAAGCAGCTATCGCAGCGTATAACGGCGAAATCGATCAGCTTACTACGAGAGTTGCAGGTTCAGAACAAGAGATTCCTAGCTTTAACGAATCTCGTGCGAAGTCTGAGCATTTTCGTGCCGAACTAGCACGCCTCGATCTAGAGATAAAAGAGGAAAAGCTTTGCGAGGCCGACAAAGTGAAACGTGAAGCCTTCTCAATGGCGCGTTCTGTTCGCGATGCGTTGAACAGCATTCCCGATCGTGTCGCCAATCAATTTGCAGCATAAACAGACCCAGTGGTAATTCATCAAGCCTTGTCTGAGGAGTTGCGCAAGGCGTTGGAGCGTTTGACCGATGGATGATGGAACGAGGTTGTATCGGCAGGCGTTCCTTGACGGGTTAAAACCTGACCCTGATTTGACAGTTTCGGAGTGGGCTGATCAATACAGGATGTTGAGTAGCAAGGCTTCATCAGAGCCAGGGCCGTGGCGAACTGATCGCACGCCATATCTACGGGAGATCATGGATTGCATGTCTTCCAGCAGCTCTGTGCAGAAGGTTGTATTCATGGCTGGAGCTCAACTCGGAAAGACTGAAGGGATCAATAACGTCGTGGGGTACATGATTGCCCACGCTCCAGGACCAGCCATGTTTGTACAGCCGACGATTGAAATGGCGAAACGGTTGAGTAAACAGCGCCTTGATTCGTTGATTCATGAGACTCCTTGCTTGGCCGAGAAAGTTGCTCCAGCGAGAAGTAGAGACTCGGGGAACACTATGTTTTCAAAAGAATTTCCAGGAGGCATCTTGTTGCTAACCGGTGCAAATTCAGCTACTGGCTTGAGATCTGCGCCGTGCCGTTGGGTGCTACTGGATGAGGTTGATGCTTTTCCGTCAGATGTTGATGGGGAAGGTGATCCTTGCGCACTAGCTGAACGCCGTGCATCTACCTTCTCGCGTAGGAAGATCATCCTTACCTCGACGCCCACTGTCAAGGACATGAGCCGAATCGAGACTGAATACTTGGCCTCAGATCAGCGCCGCTATTTTGTCCCTTGCCCACATTGTGGCCACATGCAATGGCTGCAATGGAAGAACATTCAATGGCGAGACTCTGACCCTAAGACTGCAGCGTATGTTTGCGAATCATGCGGCACCCATATCGAAGAGTATTACAAGAGCGAAATGCTGAGAAAGGGCGAATGGAGAGGAACATCCACTTCCGAAGATTCGCGCACTGTTGGATTTCACTTATCGAGTTTGTATTCACCTCTAGGCTGGAAGAGTTGGCAGGAAATTGTCACTGAGTTTTTACGTGCGAAAAACGACGCTCCCTTGTTAAAGACCTTTGTCAACACTGTGCTTGGCGAGACGTGGGAGGAGGAGGTAGGCGCAAAGCTGGGCGCTGATGGGTTGCGCGAACGAGCTGAGTTTTATCCTGCTGGCGAGGTGCCGGAAAAAGCTTCAATCCTTACGGCTGGTGTTGACGTTCAGGACAATCGGGTGGCAATCAGCCTGTATGCGTGGACCGAGGGAGAGGAGTGCTGGCTGATCTCTCATGCTGAGATTTACGGAGACCCTGCCAACACAAAGCTATGGGATCAAGTCGATGACGTTATTGCCAGAACCTATCCAACCTCTAGTGGCAAGCAGATAAAAGTATCTGCAGTAGGAGTTGACTCTGGAGGCCACTACACGTCAGAGGTTTACGCTTACTGCCGTCAGCGCCAACGGCTCAATGTTTTTGCGTTAAAAGGTCAATCGCAACGCAATAAGCCTGCAATTGGGAAGCCAAGCAAAGTTGACATCAACTACAAAGGGCAAGTGCTTAAGAATTCAGCGCAGGTGTTCCCTGTTGGCGTAGACACGATCAAGAGCACGTTGTTTGGACGCTTGAAGCACAATGAAGAAGGCCCTGGCTATATCCACTTCCATGCGGAGGCCGGGGCAGAGTATTTCAAGCAACTCACCTCTGAGCGCCAAGTCGTTCGCTATGTCAAAGGCTTTGCTGTGCGGGAGTGGAAGAAAAAGGCTGGTGATCGCAACGAGGCGCTTGACTGCTTTGTTTATTCCTATGCCGCTTTAAATTTTCTATACATGCGCTTTAACCGGCACACTATTTTTGAGCAATTTAAGAAGAATATCGGCAGCGACGATAAGGTTGAACGTAAGCCCTCAGAACCGTTAGAATCGGAACACCAGCCATTGCGCAATCGACGCAGGTTGCGGCCTCAGCAATCTTTTGTAACGAACTGGTGACGATTCGCGTTCCCGATACGATTTTTGCAGGTGACACCGTCATTTTTGACGTGCCTGCCTTTACTGATTCGGTAGGTAATCAGATTGATAGTGGCACCTATACGCTTGTTTGGTACGCCCGCACAAATATCGCTTCAGAAGGTGCCAGCGTCACTGGAGTTGTTGAATCAGACGGTTGGCGCGTCACAATCCCCTCAAGCACTAGCGGGGCATTCGACGCAGGGCTTTGGACATGGCAAGCAGTCGCAACATCAGGGGCGCTACAACACACCGCTGGTAGAGGACAGTTCACTGTCAAGGCGACTCTTGAGTATTCAGGAACGCCAAGTGCATTTGATGATCGCTCAAGAGCGCAAATTGACCTTGATTATGTAGAAGCCGCAATCCGCACACTTGCGCAAGGTGGGGCCGTTCAGGAATACACCATCGGCGGGAGAAGCTTAAAGCGTTACAAGATGGCAGAATTGCTGCAGTTACGAGATGCCTTGAAGTCTGAAGTAGACCGCGAACGTCGCGCCGAAAAAGTCAAGCAAGGTCTCGGTAACCCTGGTGTTACCCGCGTGAGGTTTATCTGATATGTGGCCTTTTACACGACGCCGTAAGCCACTTCGCCGCAATTATGCAGGCGCACAAATCAATCGTCTGACGAATGACTGGGTCAGCCAAGGGACTAGCGCAGATTCTGAAATCAAGAACAGTCTGCGGATACTGCGGAACCGCGCTCGTGCTCTTGTACGCGATTCAGATTTCGCCAAGTCTGCGTTGCGGGCGGTTAAGAATAATGTCGTCGGTCAGGGCATCAAGCATCAGGCACAAGTCCGAATGATTCGTGGCGGACGCCTCGACGAACGCTTAAACACACTGATTGAGTACGAATTCAAGAAATGGGGCAAGGCTGATAACTGTCATGCCGGTGGCACGCTGACTTGGAATCAAATCCAGCAGTTATGCATCAATAGCATGATTGAGTCGGGCGAAGTCTTTGTCCGCCTTGTAAAGCAACAGTTTGGCTCTAGCGGTGTTCCTCTTGGCCTAGAGGTCATTGAGTCTGATCTTCTCGACGATGATTACACCGGCTTTGAGTCAAACGGCAACCGCGTCAGGATGGGCGTTGAGCTAGACGAATGGGGACGCCCTGTTGCTTATCACTTCCTGAACTATCACCCAGGTGATTATCAGTTCAGTTACAGCGAGATTGCGAAGAAGCGTCGCACACGCATCCCCGCCGACGAGATCATTCATCTTTACAGCATTGACCGCCCAGGCCAGACACGAGGTGTAACGGCATTTGCTTCGGCGATCATGCGCTTAAACAACCTCAAGGGATTTGAGGAAGCCGAGATCATCGCTGCTCGTGCAAGTTCGGCAATGATGGGTTTTGTCCGCACTCCTGACCAAGAGTTGTTTGAGGATGGCACGTTTGACGATCAGTCGGTGCTTGACTTCTCTCCTGGCAGCATTCGTCGTCTCGCTCCAGGTGAAGAGATGCAATTCTTCTCACCTACGCGCCCAGATGATGCTTTTACGCCATTTGTTGCACAGATGTTGCGTGCCGTAGCTGCTGGCGTTGGTTGTTCTTACACGCAAGTAAGTTCTGACTTCTCCCAAAGCAATTACAGCTCTTCTCGTTTGGAGTTGATTGAAACTCGCGCTCATTACAGGACTTTGCAGCAGTACATGATCGATACGCTCTGTCAGCCTGTTTATGAGAAGTGGATCGAAATGGCAGTGATGTCAGGCGTCATGAGAATGCCTGCATTTGACATGGATCCTGATCGATATTTTGAGTCAAAGTGGATTGCTCCTGCTGCTCAATTTGTTGATCCGCAAAAAGAGGCAGAAGCTTATAAGTCATTGGTTCGATCTGGCGTTATGACTCTTTCTCAAGTCATCGCATTACATGGCGGCGATTTTGAAGAAGTGATGCGCCAACGAGCCCATGAACTTGCCACAATGGACGATCTTAGCATTATTTTGGATTCTGACCCTAGTGCAGTTGACAAGGCAGGCCAATCACAAAACCCACCAGTTGAAGAGACGCCTCACCCTGAAATCCATGAGGAAGACACCTAATGGCTAATGTCAATGGCACTGTGATCAATTTGATGCCTACTGAAGGCATGCGTGAAGAGGCCAAGCGCTATCAAGAATGGAAAGGGGAAGGTGAAGGCGGCGGCACTGATGTTGCTCGTGCTCGTGCTACTCAAATTCTTTCCGGTAATGAACTAAGTGCTGATACTGTTATCACAATGGCTGCATGGTTTGCACGCCATGAAGTTGACAAGCAAGGTGAAGGATTTAGCCCTGGTGAGGATGGTTACCCTAGCAATGGTCGCGTAGCATGGGCAGCATGGGGCGGTGATGCCGGACAATCTTGGAGCACTATGAAATCTGAAAGTATCAAAAAAGCACAAGATCGTGCTTTTGAAGATGTTGCAGTTGAGGAAGCTGTCGCAACCGAACAATTACGAGCAGAACCTGATGCTCTCAAGGTTGGTGATTTTGTTAGCTGGAATTCTTCAGGTGGCCGTGCTCGCGGACGAATCACTCGTGTGGTCAAAGACGGAACGATTGACGTACCTGATTCTTCTTTCACTATCACTGGGACTAGCGATGATCCTGCAGCGTTAATCACTGTTTATCGCGATGGCGAAGAAAGTGATACAAAAGTTGGACATAAGTTCAGCACGCTAACAAAAATTGAACCAATCCGAATGTTTGAGGGTTCATCTTTTAAGCGTGCAGCAAGCACAGAGTTTGCAGAGGCTGAAGGTCGCACTCTTGAATTTCCTTTCGCGTCTGAAATGCCAGTCGAGCGTTACTTCGGAATGGAAGTTCTGAGTATGGACGAGAAGGCTATGGACTTGTCTCGTTTAAATGATGGCGCACCCCTTCTGTACCAACACGATGCAGACAGGATCGTTGGCGTTGTTGAGCGTGCGTATATCAAAGACAAGCGCGGTTACGCCAAAGTGAAGCTTGCAAACAATGAGCTTGGCCGTGAGATGCAAGATTTGATCAAAGATGGAATTATTCGCAACGTAAGTTTCGGCTACAGGATTAACGATATGGAAGAAGATAAAAGCACAAAGCCTGTCACTTATCGGGCCACCTCTTTCCAACCTTTTGAGATTTCGCTGGTGACCGTGCCAGCGGATCAAACTGTTGGCATAGGTCGCGCTTTCACTCAAAATGAAGGCGTGTCTACGGCCTCAGCCGTAACAAGTTCACCCACTATCTCCAACATGGAAGAACAAACTCCAAACCTGGAGCTTCTTCGTGCTGAGGCCTCAGAGGCCAAGGCAAAGGAAGCCGCAGAAATGCTTGCCCTTGGTAAGCGCACTCAAAATGTTGATTTGGCCCAAGATTTCGTAATGAATTCTCGGTCACTCGACGAACTCCGTTCCGCTCTCATCGAAAAAATGGGTTCTCAAGCTAAGCCCGTTGATAGCACTGCTGGAGAGATTGGCCTTTCCGAAAAGGAAACCCGTCAGTTCTCTTGGTTGCGTGCAATCAACTATCTTTCAAATCCTGCTGACCGCGCTGCTCGCGAAGCTGCTGGTTTTGAGATTGAAGCATCCGACGCTGCTGCTGCAAAGCTTGGCCGTCAGTCCCGTGGTATCACCATTCCTCAGGACATCCTGAGTCGCGACTTGGCAACCAGCCCTGCTTCTGCTGGCGGCAACCTTGTTGCTACTGACTTACTGGCTGGTTCCTTCATCGACCTGCTTCGTAACGCTTCTGCTCTTGACCGTGCTGGCGCAACTGTGCTGACCGGCCTGACAGGCAACGTTGCAATCCCTCGTCAATCTGGTGCTGCTACCGCTTATTGGGTAGCTGAGTCCGGCGCTCCCTCCGAGTCTCAACAGACTTTGGATCAAGTGACGATGATGCCTCGCACCGTCGCTGCTTTCACCGACTACAGCCGTCGCTTGCTGATTCAATCCAGCGTTGACGTTGAGAACATGGTCCGCAGTGACCTTGCTCGTGTATTGGCTCTTAAGATTGACCTTGCTGGCCTTTATGGCACCGGCACCAACAGTGAGCCTCTTGGTCTGAAGAACACGACCGGAATCGGTACTGAAGACTTCGCTGCTAACACCCCGACATTCGCTGAGGTTGTTGCACTTGAGTCTGATGTTGCTGGAGCTAACGCTTTGCTCGGCAGCCCTGTGTATCTGATGAATGCTGCAATGCGCGGCGCTCTGAAGACTGCAGTTAAGGAAGCTGGCCAAGCTAGTTACATCTACGAGAACAACGAAGTCAACGGCTATCGCGGTGAAGTTAGCAACCAAGTGGCTGCTAATGATCTGTGGTTCGGCAACTTTGCTGATCTTTTGATTGGTTACTTCTCCGGCTTGGATCTCATGGTTGATCCTTACAGCAACAGCACAAGCGGCACCGTTCGTGTTGTAGCAATGCAGGACGTGGATATGGCCGTGCGTCATCCCGAGTCCTTCTCACGCGGTAACAACACTCTCTGATAAATGAAGATCCGTATCCTGAAGCAAACAATGCTTGGGGCGACGGTAGTCAAGGTGGGGGATGTCGTCGAGGCTCCCCTCCCTGACGCTCAATTTCTGATTGGTATTGCAAAAGCCGAACAGTACGTTGAGACTTCTTCTATTAGGGAAGAATCTATCGCTGAACCCGAAGTACTTTCCTGTCCACCTGTAAAACCTTCTTCCAAACGGAGAAAGACCAATGTTGCAAAACCTGGGCTCTAAGAGCTATCAGTTAGCAGTTCGCCCTAATGCGCTTTCTGCTTCCACGGGTGTTGGCTCTGCCATCGACCTGAATGACTACGAAGGCGACATCGTCTTCTCTCTCGACGCTTCCGCTGGTGGTTCTGGCATTACTTATGCCGTCAAGATCACCGAATCGGACACCTCTGGTGGTTCTTACACCGATGTTTCTGGCGGTGCCTTTACCACTACTAGCGCCAATGCAGCCCTTCAGGAGAAGATCTTCGTCAACTCCAACGACATGAAGCGGTATATCAAGGCTAGTGTCACTGTTGCTGGTGGCACTGGAACCGGTTTCGTCTCTGTCGTGGCCCTGGCCGCTAAGAAGTACGACTGATCATGAGTCTCCAAGATACCTTCGCTTTCTTAAATACAGACGAGTTTGGCGTTACTTGCCAGATTGGTGCTGGTGCCGATTTCGTTGGTATTTTGGATTCCCCAATGGATGTAATCGCGGGTGGGATGGCATTAAGTCGAGAGTATTTGCTAACTGCAAAAACCTCTGATGTCAGTGCTCTTGCTCGCGGTTCTTCTATCACTATTGCTTCTAACGCTTACACCGTTAGGGAAAATCGTCCTATTGACGACGGATTGTTTTCTGAGTTGTTACTAACGAAAGACTGATGGCAACCTTGAAATATGACAAGCGATCTGCATGGGCTTCGAGAAACCCAGTATTGCTAGCTGGAGAGGTTGGCATTGAACTTGATACTTTATATGAAAAAATTGGTAACGGTATAGATCCGTGGTCCAAGCTTCATTATTTTGGCAATCCTGGCTATTGGGGTGAATTTGCTGACGCAAGCGATCAGGCCGCAAGCGCCAATACGCCAACCGAAATCACTTTTAATCATTCTGTTGCCACAGAAAACGATGGCGTGAGGTTGGAAAATAATTCAAGGCTACTTGTTGAATATCCCGGCATTTATCTTTTTTCGTTTGTTTTGCATCTAGAGAACGACGACACTCAAATTCATGATGCACATTTTTGGTTGAGAAAAAACAATAGCGCCAGCGCGGGTAATATTCCTTTGACGACGTTGGCAGTGAGCGTGCTGGAAAAACATGGTGGCGTCCCTGGTCGTGCAGTGGCCTCTTTAGACCATACGCTCAATCTTGCTGCAAATGATTACATTGAATTGATATGGGCTCCAAGCAGCACAGAAGTCACGCTCAAGGCGGAGCCTGCAATAACAAGCCCATACTCGCGGCCCACAGCGCCTAGCGCGGTCTGCAATGTTTCTCAAATCTCTGCTGCCTAATTATGGCTGACACCAAGCGTGAACTGATTCTGGCCCGCATCAAGACAAACCTTGATTCAATCAGTGGTGCAACAGTTTATAGAAGTAGGGTTGAACCCTTAGCAAGAGGAGAGGTGCCTGCTGTCATTGTTGAGCCTGTCAATGATCAGCCGATTGACACTAACTTCTATGACAAGCTGGATTGGACTTTAAGGGCAAGGGTCACAACACTTGTACGCAATGACGTACCAGATGATGCGTCTGACACCTACACGCAGCAAGTGCATGCATTGTTGATGGCTGATCAAACGCTGAACGGATATGCGCTTGACTTGACGCCTGATCGAACTGATTTCAGCTTGTATGAGGCTGATGTCCCACTAGGAGTGATTAGCCAAGACTTCCTAGTCCGTTATCGTTCTAGCAGGACAGACCTGACTTCAGGTTGATCAATCGCTATTATTGTTATGCAGGTACCTAATCCTGGTGCGGGCGGCAGTTATCTGTTCGACCCCGAAACAGGCGAACTCCGACTGATCGAATCACCCTCCGCTCCTACTAAAAATGGCACTGACGCGCAAGAAATTTCTGATCGCAAAGATCGAATCAACCTACGGAACGGATCCAAGTCCAGTCGGCGGAGCTGATGCCGTTCAGGTTACCAATGTTGAAGTAACTCCTATTGAGTCTGACAACGTTCAGGCTGCAGCTTATCAAGGATTTATTGGTAACAGCACTCGTGGCACTTTGGTCGCAAACAAGCGTGTTGCCATCACCTTTGACATTGAGCTAGGTGGTTCTGGCGCTGCTGGCACGGCTCCTGCCTTTGGCCCCTTGCTTAAGTCTTGTGGCTTGTCAGAGACCGTTGTTGGCTCTACCAGCGTTACATACGCAGGTGTGAGCAGCAGCTTTGATTCTGCAACGATCTACTGTTTTTACGATGGCACTCGCCATAAGATCACTGGTTGTCGCGGAACAGTCGGTTTTAATTTGACAGCAGGTCAATTCCCTGTTGCCAGCTTCCAGATGATTGGCATCTACAACGCACCTGATGACACTGCTCTTTCAGGCAGCTTTACTGTCGCTAATCAAGCTGCAGCTCTTGAGGTGAATGACACTAATGTCACCACTGCAACCTTCCACGGTGAAACCAGTGTTCGCCTGGAAAGCTTGGACTTGTCTTTGAACAATGAGTTCACTTACAAGGAAACTGCAAGCTCCAAGGAAGTGTTTATTACCAATCGCGCTCCTGGCGGCACGGCAGTAATTGAAGCACCTGCTGTTGGTACTACTGATTACTTCGCTAAGGCTACGGCTGTCACGACTGCAAGCAGCAGCTTTGTGATTGGTGCTAGTGCTGGCAACATTGCTACATTCACGATGGCGCAAACCGACGTCACGGGAGTAAGCTACGGCGACACCAACGGAGTAGTTTCGTTGTCCATGCCGTATTTGGCTTTGCCAACAACTGCAGGTAACGACGAGTTCTCTCTGGCCTTTACTTGATCCAATGGCTTTCGTCCTTAAAAAGGTTTCTTCTTATAAGTGGCCTGTCACTGTCGAAGTTCCTGTCGATGGTGGCAAGTTTAAGAAAGAGACCTTTACGGCAGTCTTTAAAAAGATGAGCCGCTCATCCTTCAATGATTTAATTGATCAAGGCGATGATGCTTTGGTTGGTGAGATCATTGAGGGTTGGGAAGGGATCAAAGATGAGCTGGGGGATGAGGTGGAATACAGCGAATCAACCAAGGTTGAATTGTTTGATGATCCGTATGTCTTGCGTGCTGTGATCAGTGCATACACTGACAGCTTGACTGGAGCACAAGCAAAAAACTAGAAGAGGCCGCTGAGTATTGGGCGAAAGGCGGCGTTGTCGATGAGCGTGAAGCTGATCTAAAAGCTCTTGGCGCTAGCGAAGAACAGATTGCGCAAGCGCGGCTAGAAGCTGTTGAGCAGCATTGTGAAGTGTGGGAAGAGAATTGGGACACCGTGATGATGTTCCTCAGGATGCAGACGCAATGGAATGTCAGTATGGCTGGATTGACGGGGCTGAACTACTCATCACTGGACTATCTCAGTAGACTGTATTCAGTGAAGGATCCTGTTTCTCTGTTCGAAGGGGTACAGGTGATGGAAGTCACGGCTCTGACCTGTCTTAACAAAAGGAAACCCTGATGGCTGCTGTCACCACTGAACTGAAGGTTTTAGTCAAGGCCGTAGGCAAGGGTGAGCTGAAGGAGCTTGAGGCTGCGTTAAACAAGCTTGCTGTTACGGCAAGAACAAAAGTTGATGTCAATTTTAAAAAGGTCAGCTCTGAGTTAAAAAATATTCAAAGCACTTCTACGCGAAGCATTAAAAACCTAAGAGATTACAGAAACGCATGGCGTGATATTGCAGCTCAACTTGATATCAGCAGTAAGGAATTTAAAGAAGCAACAGCAGAAGCAGCAAAGCTTGATGCACAGCTAGCGAAAGCAGAGAAGCGTAAACCTGCGGGTGGTGGTGGTCGTTTTAGGGCTGGAGCGCAGGTTGTAGGTACGGTTGCAGGTGCTGGCGTCTTTGGTGGCCCTGAAGGTGCGGCAGGCGCGTTGATTGGTGCTGGATTTGGTGGGCCAGGCGGCGCAATTGTTGGCGGTGCTATTGGCGCTCAGGTAGGGCAGCTAAGACAAGCTGCAGGAGCTACAGCTGAATATGCAGCAAGCCTTGCAAAGCTTAGGGTCGCTCTTAAAGGCGTTACTACAGATGACAATGAGTATGCCAAGTCTCTCGATCTTATTTCTAAGGCCACAAAAGATTTTGCAATCCCTCAAGAGATACTGACCAAGCAGTTCACAAAACTGCAGGCTTCTGTTCAGGGAGCGGGAGGAAATGTAGAAGATACTGAAGTTGCTTTCAAAGGGATCGTTGCTGCTGTTCGAGCAACTGGTGGTTCACTGCAAGACGTAGATTCTGCACTCACAGCAACGGCTCAGGTCTTTAGTAAGGGCAAGGTTTCTGCTGAAGAATTACGTCAACAAATTGGTGAAAGACTTCCAGGCGCGTTTAGTCTTTTTGCTGCAAGTATTGGTAAAACCCCTCAAGAGTTAGATAAAGCCCTTGAGGATGGGAAAGTCAGCCTTCAAGATTTTCAGACATTTAGCGAAGCTTTGTTTGAGCGTTACGGCGAAAACGCAAAAATGATTGCGTCCGGGCCTGAAGCCGCAGGAGATCGATTGCAAGTTGTTCTTGGAAATTTAAACGAAAACCTAGGAGCCTTGCTTGCCCCAATTGGAGCATCATTCCAAGAAACTTTTATTTTAATTGCCAATGCAATTAACGGCGCTGTAAAAGCTTTAGACAGATTTTTTGGAGCCTCAGACCAAGCTCGTATTTCAAAAAATACAGTATTAATTCAGGCCGCTAACAAAAGCTTGGCAGATATCAGGAAGCAAAGAGCAGCTATGCAGAAAGAGATGGACGAAGGCGGCGATTTTTTTGGAAATAGGGCTTCTCGAATAAGGGATTACGATTTAGATATAGAATCAATTACCAAGCAAAGACAGCGGCTTAGAGATGAAATTAACGCAAGAACACGCCCTGAAGATATTCAACGTCCAACGGCTGGTGATGGCCTTCCTGACATCACACCTCTCTTGGTTGACGGTACTGACACTGGTACTGGCAGTGGTCGCGGAAGAGGTCGAGCGCCAATGGGTAAAGCTGAGTACGAGCTTCGTCAACGCATTAATGAAGCACGAGATCAAGATCTTGATTACGCACGGGCAATCGCTGAATTTGATTTAAAAATTTTTGAAATCAATAGAAAACTTGTCAACGATCCTTTAAAGCAACTTGATGAATTCAGAAAAGCTGAAATTGTATTAGGCAAAAAAATGGTAAAAATTGATGAGCAAAAAGTTAAAGAGGCGGAAAAGTATGAACAGGCAATTATTGGCGCTGGCGAGGCTATGGGCAAAGATTTGGCTAAATTAATTCCTGAGACTACTAAGCTTGGAGAACTTTGGAAAGGTGTTAAAGATACCATTTCCACTGGTATTGCTAATGCGCTTGAGGACGTAATTTTTAACGCTAAGTCGCTTCAGGAATCTCTTGCTGGGATCTTTAAATCGTTAGCCAGCACGTTATTTCAGTTTGGCACTAAGAGCCTGTTTAATTTTGCCGATGGTGGGATCATGAGTCAAAGCGGCCCTATGGACCTCAAGCGTTATGCACGCGGTGGAGTTGCCAATAGCCCGCAGCTTGCAATGTTTGGCGAGGGGTCAACGCCTGAAGCCTATGTACCGCTTCCTGACGGGCGCAGCATCCCAGTTACAATGAGGGGAGCTGGTTCCGGCGTCAACGTGGGTGCTATTAATATCACTGTTGAAAACACAGGGGATGATTTAACTCCTGCAGCGCAAAAGCAGCTGGCTGGCCAGGTCAAGGGTATTGTGTTGTCAACCTTGGCTAACGAGCGTCGTAGTGGAGGAATGCTCTGATGACTTACATGGCATTTAATGATATCAAGCTCGACTTGGTAACAACATCACGTCGCACTCAAAGAGTTCAAAGAGCACAGTTTGGAGATGGCTATTCTCAAATTCTTACAGACGGTTTAAATTCGGAAGGAGAAAAATGGAATTGCACAACAATTGCGCTGACAAATGAAGAAATTTTTTCTTTAGAAAGTTACTTTTTAGCCCAGCGAGGGCAAGCAATTCCGTGGAATTCTCCTTTCGATACAAAGACTTTTTCTAGGCCGTTTGAAGCTGGTCAATTGCGTTTAGGATACACAAACATTGCAACTTTAACTCTTACCGGGTACACAAGGCCAACTGATTACACAGCTAATATGGTGACGGGTTTGTTGACTTCTGTAAACATTCCCAATGGTTCAGCTATTCCGATTGAATTGACTTTGGCGTCAAGGTCTTTTCTGATTGATGATGGCTGGACTATTACGCCTGTTGGAGCTGTGCATTCAACTTTAAAATTTAGCTTGACGAGGGTTTATGTATGACGCAAACGCCTCCTAACGCTCAGCTTTTTAAGCCACAGCTGCCGCAGATTATTGATCTGTTCACGCTCGATATTACGGCAATTTTGCCATCTGGTTCGTCCGATCAGGCAATTTATAGGTTTGCAAATTGGTCACAAGTTAATGGCGTTGATATTGTTTATCAGACGAACACTTATACGGCGTTGCCTCTAGAGGCATCAGGGTTTGAGCTAAACACCAAAGGGCAGTTGGCGCGTCCAAGCTTGACGTTTGCAAACGTAGGTCTTGGCATTACCGCTTTGACCAACACCTATGAGGATCTTGTTGGCGCAACGGTCCAGAGGATTCGTACTTTGACGACTTACCTTGACGGCGCTGAAGCTGCTGATCCAAACGCTTATTGGGGACCAGATGAATGGGTTGTTGAGCAAAAAAGCAGTGAGAATAAGTTAACAGTATCTTTTCAGTTAACGATCCCGTTTGATCTTGAGGGGCGTTCATTGCCTGGGCGTAGGTTATTGCGTGAACAATGCCAATGGAAATACAGGAGCAACATAGGTTGTCATTATGATGGAACTGCCTATTTCAACGCCAATGATCAAAGCGTTGCCAGCCTTAGCAATGATGTTTGCGGCAAGCGTTTGTCTAGTTGCCGACTAAGGTTCGGCGATACAACAAGGTTGCCATTCGGTGGCTTTCCTGGTCTTACAGACGCAATGGGCTAAACGATGCTTTCTCAGTACAACAATCCGATCACGAGCGAACAGCAGGCAAGCATCCGTGCTTATGCAGAAGCCGCTCACCCTGTTGAGGCTTGTGGCTTTGTTCTTGCTGATGGAACGGTTGTCGAATGCACTAACACTGCAACACAGCCTGACACGTTTGTGATTAGTGCGGAAGAGACCGCTTTGTATTTAGACGATGCTGCTGCTTCATGGCATAGCCATGCGGATTACGCTGCCATGAGCTTTGCGGACATCAATGCTTCTAAAGCGTTGAGCCTGCCCTATGTGGTGTTCAACTGTGCCAGTACAGAGTTCTTCTGGTTTGATCCGCGTCAGTCAGCAGGCTTAGTGGGGCGTCCGTGGATGTATGGCGGCTATGACTGCTATTCAGCGGTTCGTGATTGGTACTCACAGCAAATGGGCGTTGAGATGGCTGATTATGAGCGTTTGTATGAGGGCGAATGGGCGCAGCGAGGCTTTACGCATTTCGAGGATAACTTTGCGGCTGAGGGCTTTATCAAGATCCCTAAGACCGTTGATCTAGAGCGTGGGGATGTGTTGCTGTTTCGGATCAGGAATGACCATACCTGTAACCACGTTGCAGTAATTGAGGATGCAGCGGCAAATCAGATTTATCAGCACTTGGTTGGCCGAGACTCAGCGATAATGGCTTACAGCGGCTATTTTCGCGATAATACGTTCATGGTTCTGAGGCGTAGCAGCTAATGGTTACCATCCGGTTATTAGGCGAAGCTGGCCGTCGTTACGGGCGTAAATTTCAGCTTGCTGTAAAGACGCCTGCTGAGGCCGTAAGGGCATTGTGTTTGCAGATCCCCGGTCTTAGGCAGTATCTGTTGAAGTCAGGTGAGAAGGGGATCGATTGGCGCGTTGTGACTGATCACGCGGAAGGGTTGGATGAAGATCAGATGCTGTGGCCGCTAAGTAAAAGGCTGGTGCTAGCTCCATTGCCTGCCGGTCGTGGTGGGGTTGGCAAGATCGTCGCTGGTGTGGCCTTGGTTGCTTTTGCGATTTTGGTCCCCGGTATAGGCGCAGCAGCGGCCACTATCTTTGGCACGCAGTTTGGCGCTATTTCTCTTGGTATTGGCGCAATCGGCGCTTCACTGATCTTCGGAGGAGTGGCGGATCTGTTAACGCCAACGCCCAAGATGCCCAACGTCAAAGGCGGTTTTGGTGGCGGATCAAGTTCAACTTCAGGCCGATCCCGAGAAGAGCAGCTGAACAGCTTTGCTTTTGATAAGTCGAACGCGAATACAGTGCAAGGAGAAGTGGTTCCTGTTCTTTACGGTGAGCGCATCATTGGTGCGTTGCCGGTTTTGAGCTTTGGCCTTGAATTGCAGAACTTTTTGTGATGGATGATCAAACCCAAGTGAGCAGCCTAGAAGTTAGTGGCGCTGGTGGCGGAGGCGGAGGGCGCTCGCAAACTGTTAATCAAACTGTCAATCAAACAGTTGTTGTTCAAAATGAAACGAGGCAGCCTATAACAGCTGCCAATAATTTATTTTCAGTTGCATTTGCAAAAACAGTTTACGCGCTAAGTGAAGGCGTTCTTGAGGGATTTCCTAACGACATTAACAAGGACGTTTATCTTGATGGCGTTCCAATTCAAAACCCTGATGGAACGAATAATTTTAATGGTTTTACTCTTGATTCAAGGCTAGGCGAAGACGAGACGCAAACTCCTATTTCAGGATTCAGCACAACCGAAAACACTGTTGGCGTCAATGTAAACGTGACGCAAGCTACTGGTGCAATCACCAGGGCGATAACCGACACCGATACAGAGCGTTGCCGGGTGATCATGTCTTTCCCTAGCTTGCAAGCTCAGAACGAAAGCAATGGGGACATCAATGGCACAAGCGTCACTTTTCAGATTGACGTTAATTCAAATGGTGGAGCATATACAGCTGTCGTCTATCAAACTGTCACCGGAAAATCAAATAGCGAATTTCAAAGAGCTTATGAGTTTGACTTGCCAGGCACAGGCCCTTGGAATATTCGAGTTACAAGGATAACAGCCGACAGCACTAGCGCCTTTATTCAAAACACAATCAACTGGCAAAGCTTTGTCGAGATTGTTGATGAAAAATTTGCCTATCCAAATACTGGCCTTATTGCGTTAAAGGTTGACGCAAGACAGTTCAACACAATTCCTGATGTATCGGTAAAGCTTCGCGGGAAACGTGTTCAAGTTCCTACTAATTATGACGCCGCGACTCGTACTTATACGGGGTTGTGGGACGGAACTTTTCAGATGGCGTGGACTGACAACCCTGCCTGGATCTTTCGCGACATTGTTTTAAACGAACGTTTTGGAGTTAAACGTTATGTCAACTCTATTACTATTGATCCTTGGTATCTTTACACCGTTTCTCAGTATTGTGATGAGCTTGTACCCAGCGGCAGCGGTGGAACTGAGCCTCGTTTTACTTGCAATGTCTATTTACAGAGTCCAGGCTCGGTTTATCAAGTGCTTAATTCACTGGCCTCTTGTTTCCGGGGCTTGATTTACTACAGCGAAGGCGAGCTGTATTTAACGCAAGATCGGGAACAAACCGTAGTCCAGCAGTTTAGTGAAGCAAATGTCATTCAAGACGTAGCAGAAAACGGAGAAGTCTCCTCGCCATGCTTTAGTTATTCAGGTTCAGCTAGAGCAGCACGCAAGACCGTAGTTTTAGCGAACTGGGATGATCCAGCTCAGGTCTACTCAAGCGTCACAGAGTATCAGCAGGATGATGAGCTGCTAGACAGATTTGGATATAACCCTGTTGATCTTCGATTGATTGGCGTGACATCTCGCGGCCAGGCTTTACGCGCTGCCAAGCATACGCTTTTTAGCGACCGATACGAAACGGAGAAGGTTAGCTTTCGCGTTGGAGCGGAAGGTCTTGCAGCTGGCGTTGGTGAAATTATCAAGATTGCTGACCCATTGAAGCAAGGTCAACGATTAGGTGGTCGCATTTTGGCCGTTGACGGCAACTTTATTACAATCGATGCGGTATTGACGCTAACGCCCGGAGTTGATTACACGTTAACTGTTGTGATCCCTGGAGGAGAAACAGTCGTAAATGGCGACAACACAACAAAAGTAAACCCCAAGCTAGAAGTTCTAACTGTCGTTCGCTCTGACGATATTGGCTTTGAAACTTTTGACGAAGGCAACGTTTTAACCGAAAGTTCTGACGAAATAATAACGCAAAACAGCGATAACTTGATTGCTCGATTTGCGACAAGTGATGCAACTACGACTAAGTTTGAGGTGAACTCAGCCGTACAAACGCAAGTCGGTGCTTTATGGGTTCTTGAATGGACATCAATGGTAGCTGCGACTTATCGCATCATTTCGATCTCAGAAGTTGAATCCTTAATCTATCAAGTTGAGGCGATTCAATATAACAGCAGCAAGTATGGCT
>Ga0098055_1000819_pt1 | contig 17663 bp, 13 predicted proteins | sample 17_taG_FD_75107 | JGI IMG/M metagenome (GOLD analysis project Ga0098055, IMG submission 75107) | Marine viral communities from the Subarctic Pacific Ocean - 17_ETSP_OMZ_AT15314 metaG | ecosystem: Environmental > Aquatic > Marine > Oceanic | place: Pacific Ocean | collected 2015-01-18 | reverse complement strand
GACTTCCCGTAATAGTTTGTAGTCCACTTTTATTCCTCACCCCATAGGGTTTTGATTGAGTCGTATGACTCGTCGAGCATAGGTATGTCCGTGACGGAATCGTATTGCCACCCGTCGAATATCGGAGCCATTGTGTCCATAGCCATGAGACCTTCAGTGGTGTACGCCATGCTTAGTGTTTCGTTACCTTTCACGAAGGTAATTATGTGAATCACTTTTTTCCTTTCTTTAGGGGTCTAAGCCCCCCAACATCATGTTTCTGCTTTCGCTTAATTCATCTGTGGCACACACCACAGGACATGGGCATATTTTTGACCATATGCCAGAGCCATTTTTACTAGTCCTTCATGATTAGTTCCTCCAGCGCGTCTAATGCTTCAGGGGCTAGACTGAAAGACGCAGGTTTGAATTCGCTTTTTACAGCGTTCAATTCTTTAACTTCTTTATCGTTTTTAAAACGATTGAAGTATTTGGTGTAATACTCAGGGTCGAGTAACAAATCGTTTTCTGGATTGCCCATTTAGCACACCTTTCCGATGAGATAGACCAGTGCTGATACTGATACCAAGGCAATAGTGGACAGTAAGTAAACGAGTATTTTGACTCGCCTTATCTCATTGTCATCAATTTGGTGTAGAGCCATGATTTTTAGTTCCTCCACGGGTGAGGGTAGAACTCGAAGGTACGAGCATTTACGGCTAATGTTTTGCCACACATGGGGCAGAGAGCCGTTTTAAAGTAGTACTTGGACGGTTGACCCGTCGGTACTAGCCCAGTACCTGCACAGGTTGGGCTTTTCTGGTTTAGAAACTTGATTTTCATTGAGTGCTGTATCCTCCACCTGATGTCAGGAATGGGAATATGTCGTGTGAACGTTTACCGTCGAACAAGTACGCGCCTGTCGAGTTGATAAGCCAACGTGTGTTTTTCATCAACGTGAACGATTCGCCTTGTACGGGTGTGCCTGAATTGTTGCGCGGGCATTCCTCATGTCCCGCTAGTGCGAAACAATGCTTCTTCCTTGCTCCACGCTTTAGCACGTAGCACATCTTCATTACAGATGTGCCGTTAGGTCTACGTGGGTAAGTAATGCCCACGTGGTTGTGAAGTGCGCCCCGCACTTGCATGTCAATGTCGTCATACTTTTTATCCTTCCTAGGGGGCTAAACCCCCCAGACTTATGTCCCCAAAATCAACCCCTCTCACCACTTCTTCTAGGTTATCACCAGACCCGACCAAGTACTACCCAAATTGGGGCATTAGTATCCGAGAGAAAATTTTTTTATCCTTCCTTTTTTTATAAGTGGGAAATTTGACAAATTGTTATACTTTGACTCATTGAGCATCAAGAGCATGCGAGCTGAGTAAAACCCCCAGACTATTTCATTTTTATCTGGTGAGAGTGGGTGTAAGTTGGCGGGGGTGCTTGGGGTTGTATGGGGGGCTAAACCCCCCGAAAATTTGGCAAAAAAAAACCCCCCGCCTATGGTGGGGCGGGGGGTAATTCTTGGGGGTCTATTTCTTAGCGGTCATGACCTTCAAGCACCGTTTCGAGGGGTCGGTCTTCGAGGTACTGGCGGGGCATACTGCGACCTTATCGTTCTGCACCCAAACCTCTCCATGCTGAGAATGGTGAGAGGATACTTTGCAGTATCTCCGTGACACTCTCTTCATGAGGGATTCGTATTTAGACGAATTCTTCGCGTTGGTCTTCTTAGCTTCCGCGGCTTTGTCGTTGCGCGCCTTGGTACGTGCCGCGGCGCCCGTCTTCGATTCGCTAGAGTTAGCGGAGCTAGAGGGGTCGGACTTCTTCGCCCAAGCGATAATACCCGTCCAGTCGGTCTTCATTGAATCCAAGAAAATCTTCCCTGCAGGATTTAACCCGTTGAGGATGAATTTCTTATTCGTCTGAACTTCCTTGACTTCAAACCCGAATTTCTTCGCGGTCTGCTTGAATTGCCCAAGGTGTCGACCATTGTCCGAGGTGTCATCGTCACCAACGATAGCGTTGTAGATGTGAGTAACACCGTGTCCAATATCGGAGAGAATAGCTTCTCCACCTAGGCGGAGAGACTTCTCTGATACGTGGAAGATCACGACATCCTGATCGCTAGCATCGACCCAAGATTCGATTGAATCGGACGCCCATATTCTGCAGGAAGACTTCCCGACGATTACGGCTATCCTCTTCTTATTCTTGGTAGTCCACCCTAGAAATAAGTTAGCAGCAAGTCCACCTTCATTCGCTAGGAAATTGATGTACTCAATCGCCGCGCTTTGAATGGTCTTCTGGATGCTAGTAATGTCTAGTAGTTCGATACCGCCGTTCACCATTGGAGTGAGTAGAGGGGCAATTCTAGCCCTTGCACTCGCTCGCTCATTCTCTTCGCCTTTAGCTTGGAAGTTATCCACCTTGGCGGACATGGTTTCGGTCTTGGGGGCGTCTACTTTAGACCCTGACGCCTTACGGGTTATAGTGTTTGACTTGGTAGCCATATTGACTATTTCCTATTGTTGGGGGGCTAAACCCCCCTAGAGGTTGTAACGCCCCATAATCGACGGGGGGGGGGGCGTTGTGTATCTCTTCTATGTTCTCGCTAGACCCCTATGGGCGGTCTTGATGAGGAAGGACTGTGTTAGGTGGTTCGGGCTACTTATTTCGGGTTCGTAGTCTTGACCTTGCACCCCTTGGGGCGCCCCTCTTCATCGGAGTTGTAATCAGTCCGTGTCGATTACGTTGTAATCGTAACCATGAATCCGTACCTAAGGGGGTCTAATCAGTACGGATATATCCTGATTATCACCCGATATGAGAGTGAGGGGGCTAAGACCCCCAATTGCCCCCCTCACGCGTACGGGTTGCGGGGCGTGAATAATGAACGCGGGTGGACATGCCCGCGTACGCCTTGGGCAATGGTGACGCGACCACCGCGACCGACCACCGCGGCACGGTCGACCGCCGAGGGGGTGCGCCGATAGGAAGCCACGCCAGTTCATTTTCCTTGGGTGACCCTCACAGTGCTGAAAAGTAAATACACTAAAATACACAGTAAATACACTGTTGGTGTATTGTGGGTTTTCCAGTTCAACATGGTGGTTTCAACAGCAAATACACTTAAATGCATTTAGAAATACACGATGTCTTTGAGACAATGAGTGTATTTCGTAGGGGGTTTCTTTTTAAACTGTTTAACGGTTAAACTGTTTAAGGGTTAATACGGTTAAGCGTAGAAATACACTTCCGCTTTAATGCTTCAGTGTATTTCGGTTAACGGTTAAAGGGTTTGTAAAAATTCAAAAAATGGCAAACGGCTATGACAAGATTGAGTATCGTGTAAATGGTTCGGTTCCCTTTTGGAAAGAATGGCCTAGAAGACTTCGCCGGGTATATGCAAGTCTTGAAGATTGGGGTTCTTCTGAAATAGCTATTCAAGACATGGTTGAGGTATGGGGTTGGAAGTGGGAATCTATAAACCGCCTTATCAAATCCACTCCTACTTTTGAGCAAGCACTTGAAGCCTATAGAAATAACGGGAACTATCCGACAAGAAAAGGTTGGCAAAAAGCAGTAACAACCTCTCAGCTAAAAACCGTTTACATGAGAGAAGGGGAACTTGCAGCATACGCAATGCTAGAAGCAGACCCAAAGGCAATAAACTTTCATAGGGACATTGTTGAAAAAAACGGTATGCTTGATATGGCAGAACCATTTCAAGAACGAAAAGATATTGAGACTCACGCTAAGTGGGCTGAAGATACTGAACAGGTAGAAAATCCCGTATCCGACGATTCAGGACTTGCATCATTCAAAGTTAGTTAATGCCTTACAAGCCACATGAACACCAACTGAAACTTCACCAATCAAAGGCGAAGATAAAATGGAATCAGACAGGACGGCGTGGCGGAAAAACCCGATCTGCACTTGAAGAAGACTTAGCGGTCATAGAAGAACTCTCACAAGAATACGTCGTATTTCCAAACGACCCTAGTAACAAACAAACAGCCGAAGAAGCAAGACTCGTTCCCGCTATCCACGTATGGACTGTCGCCCCCACAAAAGCACAGATGTACCAAGTCTGGAACGAGATGCAAGCGTTTATTCCCGAACACCTTGTTTCTAAAACAAACCCCTACAGAGAAAATAAACTTGCGGGAGGCAGAGGCTCTGGATTCAAAGAAGACGCTCTGCATGTCTGGTTAGTATTCAAAGATAACAACGGTAGATGGCTCCGAGGAAAAGACGGTAAACCACGACCAAGACCTGTTGTCTTCTGGGAACTTAAGTCTGCAGATAATCCCGAATCACTTCAGTCAGTAGGACTCGACTTCTTACACGTAACTGAAGCACAAGAAATAGACGAACGTGGGTGGAATAAACTTAGACCCACTCTTTCAAGTCCCGGAAGAGCAGGGCGCGCACTTGTCGAAGGCATACCCCCTGTATCACCCGGTCACTGGTTTGCAAGAAACTTTAAACGCGCCAAGGAAAAACCTTCTTCAAGAAGAGAAGCATTCTCTTGGACTGCGTTTGATAACCCTCTTCTCACTGAAGACCAAAAAGAAGAAATCAGAGATGACAGAGAAACCATGATGGAAGACGACTGGAATCGTCTCTACATGGCAATACAACCAGAAGGCGTCGGAGCATTCTTTAGGAAAGTTGATAAAGCAGCAATTGCTACTGAACTACTAAACCCTAAACCAAACTGTGAATACGTTGCAGGGCTTGACCTTGGTCGGTCAAATGACGCTACTGTCATGATTATAAAAAATCGCAAAACAAGAGAATCCGTTTATGCAACAGAACTTCTAAAAACAGACTGGACTATCCAGATGGAAGTAATTCGTTCTGAAGCCCGAAGATGGAATCTTAAGCAAATTGTTATGGACTCTACCGGACTTGGTGGGCAATTTGCTCGTGACATTATGTACAACGAAATGCTTGCCGAAGGGATTCCGGTAATAGCTTTTAATTTCACTCCGATATCTAAATACCATGATTTGTTCTTACCATATCGAGTTGCACTTGAACACGAGCATGTAACTTTTCCCAACGATTGGAAAAAACTGTCAAACCAATTAATGGACATTTCGCATAAAGAAACTTCTAATCGTGGTCACGTATTTACAACCATTTCAGGAAAACACGATGACTGGGTAGATGCGGAAGTTTTAGCCTTGCATGGATGCGACCCAGTGGAGTATGCTCAGAAAGCGCATACAAATAAGGCTTTCAAGGGTGCTGAACCGCTAAGACCTCTAAATACTGCGCGTAGACGTAGGAAAACCTCTTTCTTTCAAGGGGTCAGAGAACACAGATACGCAGATGTACTTGATGAAGTCGATATTGTAATAAACGGCGAACCTGCACAAATGTAAAAACGGTTTATGACTTCCTCATATTTGAACGGAACTACTGTCAACTCTATGAAACAGACGGTGTCTGATGAAAGTATTGCACTAGAGAAAGCACCGTCACAATCAGAACCCACACTGTCACTAGCATGGATAGAATCAGAACTTGCTCGTGGACGTATGAAGTTCTCCAAGTTTTGGAGAAAGTGCCAGACAGCAGACGAATTTGTAAAAGGTGATTTCGACTTTCCAATTACGGAAGATGGAACACAGATTCGACTAGGAACAGCACACTCCACAGTAAAAACACTTACCGATCATATAACCCCGCCATTTATTGACGTTACTGTTCCACCACCCGGCCCAAGAGGTCAAGCGCGAGCAGAGCGAATAGAAAAGTTCCTGCGAGGAGCAAACCACAGACTCGAACAGGACACTCCTACCCGAAGAATTATTAACTTTCATATGGCTTCCTACGGAGTTGCATGGGAAAAAACAGAGTTTGCTGGAAACAGATGGGCTGAATTTCCTGAACCGCCAGATGATTCCGGTGATGTAGGAAGATATAAAGAAGAACTCAACGATGTAATGCAGAAACGGGCAATATCGTGGCCTGTTGTTGCGAAAGCCGTAAACCCTCAACAATGTATTTGGGATACGAATAACCAATTCAACCCAAGATGGGTAATGCATTTCTGGGATGTAGAAGCAACATGGATACATGCACACTTCCCCGGATGGGAAGGGCCAAGTGACGGCAACGTGCAGTTCATAGAAATATGGACACAGTCGCAGGTTGCATATATTGCAGAACAATCATGGGTTATGAAGCCAAGAAAACATGGCTACATGACGTTGCCATGGACAATGTACTGGCCTCAAACAGGATTGGTGACTTTAGGTAATAAACCTGAAGACCTGTATCGAGGAATACTTGACGGCAACTTTGACATGATACGGGCAGAATCACAGCTTGCATCTCACTATCTTGATATTGTAAATAAATCAGCTTGGCCTGTTACCAACTTCCAAGGCCCGCCGGGCATGACTGAAGAAGTCCAAGCGGAATACGATCAGGCTCCCGGCGCACGAAACAACCTTCCTCCTCAAGTAGAAGTAAATGTGCAGCAGGTTCCTGAGCCTCCACAGTCAATTCTTATAGCCAAAGGAGTATTAGATCAGGCGTTAGAATCTAATACAGCACCGTCGGTAACGCGTGGACAACGTCCGTCAGGTTCAGCTTCTGGCTACGAGACGGCAGTTCTGTCCGGTATTAGCCGTCTCAATTTTGCTGCTTATGTAGATGGGTCACAAAGAGGGCTTCAGCACAGAAACGAAATTATTCTAAATATTGTTCAGTACGTTATTAGGGACAGAATTACGGTTTGGGGGCAAACAGAGTCAGGCTCTATTGACGCCACAATATCACCGAAAGATATTAAGGGTCATGTCGTTAACTTCGTTCAACTTAATCCCACTGCTCCTGAGGAAAGGGAAAGAACCCTCAACCTCTGGTCAACAAAATGGCGGGAAGGGTTCGTAGACCACGATACTGCTTTACGCGAAGCTGGAGTTTCAAATGCCCATGAAGTTCAGGCAAAGTTGTTAGCTGAAAGATTCTTACAGTCTGAACAGATTCAAGGGCTTCTTGAAGGCATGGCTGCAGCAAGGGTTCCGCTTCTTCAAAATATAGTTGAGGCAGCAGGTGCAAGTAATAACGACGCAGCAGATATTGCAACTAATATTCTTAATACTCAAGGCGCAACACAATTACCTAACGCTGGTAATTTCCAACAGGGTAATCAAATGGGGACTAACCCACAGACACCCGGCACAGGCGCACCCACAACTACTAGACCTGTAATGCCGGGGTCTATGGGCGAAGCAGATTTGGTAGCAAGGCAAATAAGTAGCCCTGCTCGTGATGGTAGTAGACGTGTACCGACTTCACAATTACCAGCAGGGCTTGGAAGATAATGGCATCAAAAAATAAACCAACTGATGTTATTACGCAAGCTGTTGGACAATTTGACGAAATAGTAAAACGGTATCTTGATACTATTCCAAAGCAAATTCAAGATGCAGAAATTAATCCTCCGGGCGGTAAACGAAAGCAACAACCTCGTCCGATGAACCCGTTTGGGAGAAAATAAATGTCACGTTATATTCAAATCCCGCCGTCAATTATGAAAGACATTGCGGGTTGGGGTGAAAGATACGCAACTCTTGAATATCCTGATGCTATGTCAGGTGATGCTATATACAGTGACGTAAGCAAAAAACTTGGTATTCCACTTAACATAATTTCAGGTGTTGGTATTACTCCCGCAGGAACCGGATACAGGGCAAGTAATTCTTTAGAAGAAATTATAACTACCGCTCAAATTGAGACAGGTTTAATTTCTGACCCAAATGCAACAAGTAGTAATAAATATACTACCGGGGCAGACGCACTTAAAAAAGGGTTCGACTGGATTACTAATTTAAACTTACCTTCAGGTAATCCAACGCGTCCTTCAAGTTGGAATTCAAATGAGGGGACATGGGATGAATACATGGAAAACTGGACTGCTTTTAATCCCACAGACACTACTACTGGTATGAACCCCGGAATAAACGATGATGCGTGGTTGCAATCTTTACTTAAAAGTTCAGACATTGAGTATCAGCAGAATTTAGAAACTGCTAAAGACAATGCTAGAGAAGAAACTGCAAAAAAATTTCAAGAAGGATTAGATGCTTTAGAAAAGCTTGGAATAGACATTGATAACAATGTTACAAAAGCTGAAGAGAGCGCTGCTAAAAATAAAGATTATTTACTTGGCGGAGATAACAAAGAAACCAGAGATAACTTTTGGGTTACAGCAGGAGCCGATCTTACAGAACGAGGCGAAGCATTAACCTTTCAAGACATTATTAATAATCCTGAGCAGTTCCTTGAAAGACTTGACGGCGAAAACGCCAAGTTAACTTTTACAAACCCAACAACAGGGCTTCAGCAACTTAACCCATGGGTTGCTACAGCTATAGATTTTGCAAATTCTCAAGCAGGGTTTATCAGTAAAGAACAAATTGCTCTTATTGAAAATTCAGCGTTAATAGAATTAGCTAATCTCGAAAAAGAATCTCAACTTGCGCTTCTTGAAGAAGAAGGAGCAAATGAAACAGAAATTCTTGGGCTTCAAATTGAAGCAGATAAAGCAATAGCGCAAATTGCTGAATCTAATAGAATACGAGAATTTAATTACTTAAATAAAAAAGAAGATTATCAGTTTCAACTTCAGCAACGGGCGCAAGAAAGAGAATTTGAACTTTTAATAAAACAAGGAGAACAGTCTAGTAAGGCTTCTGATCGTGAACATGCTGAATTAATGAAGCAGTTTCAAATTCAGCAAGAACAGAACCTTCAACAATTTGACCTTCAAACGCAGCAATTTGACCTTCAAAGCCAACAATTTGAAAACCAACAGTTGCAGCAACAACAGCAATTTGAACTTGAACAACAAGCTGCTCTCGATGCTCTTGCACTTCAAACAAAAACGATTAACCGACAAGTAGAACGTGACAAGATTACCGACGAAACAAATAGGTATATTGCTGAAGTTCAAAGACTTGGTTTAATTGACACTGTTGAAGGTGAAAGATTAATAGCTGAAGCGCAAGCTGCAAGAGATATTCGTTTAGCTGAACTTCAAAAAAATACGATTACGACACAGGGCGCACAGCAACTTCAAGCTGAACTTGCTGGTACTGAAGCTGACATTACGATTGCAGATACTCAGGCAGGAGCGGTTACAGGAGCAGCAGCAGTTCAGGCAGAAGCTGCAAGTCCGTTTGGATATCTTGGCGCAAGTATTGATTCGGCAGACAGAACGCAAAGACTGGCAGATGCTCAAGCTATTCTTGGAGAGCAATTTAACCCTTACGCTCTTACAAATGAACAATTTAAAGGTATGCAAGACACTGCAGCCCAAGCAGGAGCAACTCCTTTTGGCGCGCTGAGTACAGCACCTGAGGCCAGATATCAAGACATACTTGGCCTTCAAGAGGCTCAAGCTGCAGCAGGGCCGTTTCAAGCAGCGCAGCTTGGTCAGACTATAGGAGATATCGGCACAATTCTTCGTAGCGGGCTTACTCCAACTGAACAAGTTGCACTTGCTCGTGCGCCGGGTAATCCGTTTGGACTTACTGCACAACAGCAAATTGACTTACAAGGAACATTAGCAAGAGGCGGTTTAACTGCAGAACAGCAATCGTCTCTTATGGGATTGCAAGCACGAGGTGGAATAACTAAAGAAGATGAGTTTATGGCTCTTCAAAACTCGCTTGCTAGAGGCGGACTTACTCCAAATCAAAGGCTTGCTGAAGTACAAGCTAGTGCTGCTCCGCAAAACATGGCAAACTATCTAAACTTTATAGGCAATCCTGCAGCCGTAGGATTTGCTGGACAGAGTGGATTCCTACAAAACATAGCTGACAGTCCTGAAGGAAATATTCCTGCATCATTGTTTGGGTTAAATGTTCCGCAAAATACTTCTGCGGTTCCAGTAAATCCAACACTTTCAGACCTTACAGATTTATCTGACGAGCAACTTGGTTTCTATCAGGGACAACAGGCTGCACAGAATTACCTGACTCCCAGTCAGATATTCCAACAGGCGCAGACGGTTACGCCTCAGGGGGTTTAATTGGCAAGCCTGAGAGAAAAACGTGAAGAACGACAAAGACGTTTAATTGAATTAACGCGACAAGCTAAATACGCTAAAACGGCTGCTGTGGCTCAATCAGTTATTGACCAGCCACGCCGAACTGCATTACCTGAGCCAATTAATCCTGTTATTCCTCAGTCGCAGCAAAACATATTTACTGCTCAACAAACTGCTCAACGACCAGCAAGGCTTCCTTTTGGGGTACAACAAGCAGATATTTATGCACCTACTGCTGCTGTAGAAAAAAGAGGAAAGCCAGAATTTGGTTCATTCTTTGGTTCTGGAATCTTAGAAAATGCAGCAGGAATAGGTCTTGGTGGGCTTGAGCAACTTCAAAAAGGTATTGAAACATTTGGTGGTGCTGCTGTTGGTTTAGCAGGAGCAGTTACACCCGGAGACCTGTTTGGATTTCAAGCTAACTTAAATCGAATAGAAGCAGAAAAAGGTGACCCGCAACCATGGAATATACCGGGTCAAATGCAAAACCTTGCTGAAGCATTTCGTCAAACAGATATGCCTTCAACTACGGTTACCTTGCCTTTTGAAATAGGTCTTGGCGGAGATAGAAAATTACACCAAATTGCTGTTGGAGTAAAAGGAGGTATTGAATTACTTCCTGATGCCATTCTCGCAATGCTTACAGGTGGGACTTCTGCTGTTGGTACTGCAACCCGAACAGGTTTAAGAGCAGGTCTTAAATCTACCGGACGAGGACTTGGGCGAGGAGTAATGGGAGCAACCGGGCTTGATATTGCTGTAGGTGCTTCAAGAGGTCTGACTCGTAAATTTAGAAATATAAATATAGAAGACGCAGTTCCAGAAGTTCTTGAAAACAGAAATGTTCTTCCGATTGAAAAAGTTGGTGAAACTAAAGGAGTTATTGATGAGCAGCAATCCAAAACTCTTAGAGAGTTCATATCGGCTATTCCCGACATTCCTCTTATAACAGGAACTATAACTGGGTTCTTAAATATTCTTAGCCCAAATATTTTGCTTGATACTTCAAATGCTTTAAATACAAGTTCAACAGGGCATATGAGAAACCTTGCAATATCTGAAGCTAATATCGCTCATACAATGGCTCGACTCTTTGATGACCTTAATTTAAAAACATTTCCATCGCGCACAGGCAAAAGCCAAGCAAAATATGGTGAAGGAGTTGCCGGGGGCAAACTAAAAGAAGCCTTTGGAAGAATGCGTAATGTCTTTGGAAAAGGCGAAAATCCTTCTCTTCAAAACGCTGTTGGGTTTGGTTTAGATGAAAAAGGTCGAATAACTGGTACTGGTACAAAACTTGACGGTCAAGCATGGGTTAATGCCACGGAATTATTATTCAATAATAAGTACCGAACTTCTTCTCGTTATAAAAATGTAGATATTGGAAAAGCTAGATTTAGAAATAAAAATACGGGAGACACAGTTGTCGTAACTGGAAAAGCTGGAGGAGAAAATAGTTTCAGGTCTCTTAATAACAATAAGGATTTTGTTAGAGATGGCTTTGAAGGTGGAAAACATTCTGGTCTTGCCAACTTTGTTTGGACTTACCAAAATTATTCTGCTGATGTAGGCATAATGTTGTCTGAAGCAGGAGTAAAAGTTGACTGGATAGAAACATCAGAACAAATTGTTGGAATGAAATACAGTCCAAGATTTCTTGAAATTGATAACAACTGGTTATTCAATACGGCTAAGTCAGGAGAAGGCGGAGTTGCTGTTGGTTCGACACCTATGAACTTACAGACAAGAAAACTAACTCGCGCCCAACTGCAAAAAGCTATAGACGAACAAGGAATGGCTCTTAATGACCCATTTGCAACAATGGAAAATCTTCTTCGAGGGGCATATCGTGCTGCTCGTGACGAAGAATTAGCAAGAACTGCAAAAACCGTTGCACATGGTTTACATCCTCAAGTTATAGATACAAAACATATCCGAAAAATTCGGAACAATATGTTAGCAACCCTTTCAAGAAGAGGGCGAAAACTAAAAAAGGGAGGACGAGGAAGCGTACCTAAAGTTAGTCAGTTAAAAATAGACTATCTTAGAGCAAGTGGAATGGGGCATTTTGCTGAAAAAGTTGAAGAAATAAACAAAATTACAAATGTAACTGATAGAAAAAAAGCCCTTAGCAAATTTAACGAAGCATTTAATAAAGACATAACAAAATTAGGTGAGACCTACTTTACTCCCGGCAGAGATTTTAATGTAGATATGCCAGCTTATGCGGGGTTGTTGTTTAAAGACAAAGACGAACTTGGAAGTATATTAAAAAATATTGGAGCAACTAAACGTCTTGGTGGCGACACTATGGATGCACTGGCTCAAGTTGGTGACACAATTCGAGTTGGTAAAACAGGATTTGACTTTGGGTTTCCTCTAATTCAAGGACTTCCTGCTCTTGGCTTTGCAGCAAATACTTTCCTGCAAAATCCTAAAAAAGGACTAGAGTTATTTAGATCATGGGGGAAAGCTGTAGGGCGAGGATTTGAGTCAACAGTTAATGCAGAGGTTCTTACAAGAAACCTAATTGAAAACAAAGACATTCTTGCTGAAGCTATAAGTACCGGGCGAATTCAACTTTCAAGAAATGCAACAGACATATTTATAGCTGTTCAAAACCAAACTGCTTTTGCAAATCTTGGTAGACCCGGAAAAGAATTTGATGAAATTGTAAAAGCAATAGCCCAGCCATTTGAACGTGCTTATGTTGCTCCGGGTGACATATTAAGAATTGAATACTACAAAATAATGCGTGACACAGCATGGCAGCATAGCGGGGAACAAGGGCTGCGTGATTTAGGGTCATTTGTAAATAAGATGACCGGAGCATTAAACCCGCTTGATTCAGGAATTTCCCCTAATCAAAGTGCTATTGAACGAAATATCTTGTTCTTTTCACAGCGTTACACACGCGCATCTATGGGGTTAATGAAGAATTTCTTTGACGGTGGAATTGAAGGAGAGTTTGCAAGGCGTTCAATTACGGGTATGGCTGGTGCAGGAATGCTGACATATTGGGCATTAGCAAAAGCTAACGGGGAAGAACCAAAATTAGACCCATCAAAATCTGACTTTATGACATTTAAAATTGGGGACGATTTAATTGGTGTTGGTTCTTTCTGGACACAAATGGCTCGTCTTTCAGGCAAACTTTCTAAAACTACTTGGGATGAAGAAGCAAGAGCAGATTTGTGGGACAAAGACGATAGCCCATTACTTCGGTTCCTTCGTGGTCGGTCTGCTCCTGTTGGTGGTTTAGGCTGGGACATGGCAACCGGGCATGACTTCATGGGCAAACAGTTTAATGACAGCGGAGATTGGACATCACATTTAGCACGGCAGCTTACACCTATTTGGGTTGAAGCAACTATGCTAGATTCTCCTTATAGAGTTGGCCCTGTTGGAGCAGCATCGGAAGTATTTGGTGGTCGTATTAGACCTGCTAGTGCAGCAGATCGTCGCAGGTGGTTACGGAATGATATTGCAGTTGATAACTTTGATAAGAAGTGGGAAGACTTAAATAAACTGCAAAAAGCAAAAATTAGAAGTTATAACCCCGAATTAAAAATTAGTGAATCAGACGCTGCTGCCTTAGATACGTTAGAAGAAATCATAAGGGAAGAACGTGCTGATATTGGGGATGATTTAAATGTTGCTATAGACGCTTTCTGGGATAGAAAGACAGACATAGATGACCAGTGGTCTGCTGCTTTGGCTGAAGGCACAACGTTCTTAGATGCGGGTCAGATTAACCCTCAACAATTTAAAGATATTTGGATTAGTGGAGCAAACGCTCAACGCAGAAGCCGTCTTGAAAATGAGTTGTATAACGAAAAAGGAGACTTTGTTTTAGTCAACGAGCATTTTGCTAAGAATGCAACGCGCTTTGGCCCAGATACTCCTGAAGATGCAGCTTACGCTGAGTACATCGTAAATATAATTTCAAAACATGAAGTATTTGAAGATGCTGACGGGTTCAACTTTAGAAAAAGAGATCGTGAAATAGAAAAATTTAGGCAGACGTGGGGAGAAGAAGTTTATAGTTATGTTCAACAACTATTTGCTGAAGGGCGTCAGCTTCCTGCAATGGTTTATGAATACTATCAAGGTAAAGAACACTTCGAGTATTATTGGAAAGATGTAGAACTTGCAGTTCTAGAATCCAGTGAAAACAGCGATGTGCTTTCTGCTTTATGGAATCAATGGTTAGAAGAAACAAACGCAGATGTAAAAGACAGATTCTTAGAAGCCAATCCAATTCTTAAAACATTCAAGAATAGACTTAGTGATGTTAGGCAAGAAATGAGGGCTAGAGATTCTAACCTTGATGCTTGGCTATATAGGTGGGGCTTTACTAGCACGTTGCGACACCCAGATAATGATTATCCAACAGCAACAAGTGATATTAGGGATAACCGCCCATTACCACTTGAGAGATTTGGTATTAAACCCGGAATATATTGATTATTATTCAGGGACTTAGTAAATTTATCGGAAACATAAATCACCTTTAGGGGTAAGGTCTAGGCCATGACAACCGAAAAACAAGAAGTTTCGGCTTCACAAGATTCAGCGGAAAATATAGCGAGTACAGTTTTGGCTGCTCAAGATGAATCCGCTCAGGCAGAAAAACAGGTACAGGAACAAGTACCGGAACAGGCTCCTGCTTCTTCAGGGCCAACGCTTAGTGACATAGAAAACGTCTTCAATAAATATCAAGGTACGCAGAACAATTGGAATGCGAACCGAATGAAACAGATTGAGGACAACCTGAACTCCAGAGTTGATGAGGCATTACGCCCTTTTAGGGATATGTCCATAAAAATGGAACAGGCACAAGTCGATCAGTTGGAACCAGAAGAACAGGTTGAGTATTGGAAGAATAAGGCTCAGACACCAGCAGAGGCTCCTCAACAGCAGCAAAAGCAGCAAGAGGAACTTTCTGCAGATGAAAAACTAAGTCTTGCTAACAACGTGACACAGTTAATTACCCAAAACAAACTTCAGATGACACATCTGGATAACCGTATTTGGGAAGGCGCAACAACTGGTATGACTGCAGAGCAGTATTACACTCTCGCGCAGAATAATATTGGTCGCCTAAAAACTGCTCCTGCTCCAACACCAACTCCTGCACCCGCGACTCCGCCACCTACCACGCAAGAGGCTCCTTCGCAGACTACATCTCCTATAGAGACAAAGTCAGAAGCCGTAGAAGCATTTCAGCGTGGCGACATAAACATCGACGAGTATCGAAGCATCGGCTCTGAAAAAGGGTGGTTGCGACGATAATGAAAGAAGAAAGTCATGGCTGAAGGTCTGACCCTATCCAGTTCGTCGAGTCTGTCGAGTATGGCTGCAACTGTTATTGCAGATGCGATTGCTAACGTGGAACCTGCTGGCCCAACTGCTAGCTTGGTATCACGATACGACCTTGGTAAAGGCGAAAAGCAAAAGAATATCCCTCTTTGGGGTCGTCTTAGTGCTTCAGCCCTTTCTGAAGGCGTAACTATTCAGAACGCCCAGCAAGTTTCAGTGACAGTTCGTAACGTCACTGCTTCTGAGCATGGTGTTCTAACTTTCGTGTCTGATGTACTACAGCGTGAAAACAGTGAAGATGTTCTCGCTGAAGTTGGAATGATGCAGGGTCTTGCACTTGGTCGTCTCCGTGAGTCTGACCTCGTTACCCTCTTCGACTCAGTTACCGGGCTTTCAACGCCGGGTGCTGGCTCTAACTTCGGTTTTAGGCATCTTGCTGGTGCAGTTTCATATATGCAGACCGACAACAACTCATCATTTGGCCCGTCTCCGGGTGGTCAAGTGAATGCAGTATTACACCCGGAACAAATCCGTCGTCTAGTAGAAGATGATTCAGGTATGCAAGCTGGTGGTTCTACCACTATGGCTTCTGGTGCGCGCCCAAGTGGCCCATCCGACGATGTCATCAATAACTATTGGCGTGGTAAAGAGCAACGATTTGGAGTACAGATTTACTCATCGGGAGTTATTTCTCGTGATGGGTCTGGTGACTCTAAGGGTTGTGTCTTTGCTCCTCAGGCTTTTGCGCTTGCTATGGCAAAAGAAATTGACGCTGAAGACGACAGAGACATTCGTTCTCGTGGTACTGACATTGTTACAGTCGGTACTTGGGGCGAAACTGAAGTTGTTGATGAGTGGGCTGTTGAAGTTTATTCAGCAACCGACGCAATTAGCTAATAGATAATCCCTTGACTACACCTATACAACAATGGCAAAACTCACAATCCTTTAGAGGAAATAGTGTTGTAAGCCAGAGCGAAGATTACGGAATTGCAATAGACGACAAACAAGACGACTATTGTTTCTTGTATGACACGCTGGACGGACATCAGCTTCGCATTCCACTTGCTGACAAGCAGTACATGCTGGCTAAAGTTCGCCCTGTAAAAAAAGGTGAAAAAGCGATATGGGTACAAGTACCGGGGCAACCGGGTCTTGTCCATCACGCTCCCGGAGGTTCAACACCTGCGTATTCAGAGACTTTACCTGCGGAATTACCCAACAAAACGGAGTCGTTAGCTGCGATTCCCGGCGTTAAAGGTAGCCGCGGGCGTAAACGTGGTAAAAGAGGAAAGCGAAGGAATAGATAGTGGTAACTCAATTAGACCGTCCACCCGAATTAATTCTAGAAGCATGGGCGATTGAAGTTCGTCAACGTGCGCGTTCCGATGCAAATTTTGCAGAGGTACTGGATAAATTCGAGAGTCGTTTTGGCAACATTAAGGAAGCCCTTAATAGTTTGGACTTTGTCTCTGCGGATTCTGCATATCTTCTTCATCCCCAAAAGGATGGAACCTACGTTCCTGTTATTCACAATGTGCGTCCCGGTCAACTCGCTACTGCACTAGAGCGCGGATTCCTTCCGTTGGCTCTCAAAGACTACGAGTCTGCGATTGAAGCCTCTGAAGAACGCAAGAACCTTGGTAAGAGGGGTAAGCAGGTAAAGTCACAAAAGGGTAAATCTAAAAAAGCTAATAAAAATCAAACTAGTTTAGACATTGGAGGCTCATAATGAGCATCGGTATTCCTCGCATTAGAGATGCGAACACCGAGACTCTGGATGGGACTAAAGTCTTGACTGCTGCTGATGCATATCACCAGAACCTTGACCCCGGTGGGTCTGCAAGGGAACTGGATTTGCCATCAGGTACTGGCACTCAAGGTGGAGAAGTAATGATTACTAATGCTGCTGACGCAGCAGAAGCAATCACGGTTAAGCAGAGTGACTCGTCTACGACGGTTATTGTGATTGACCAGAACCAGTCGGCTCTTCTAGTCTGCAACGGCGTTTCTGCTGCTGCTGGCTGGCAAGCTGTTGGTATTACAGAAGCCTAATCAGATTCTCAGGGGTGGGGCTTCGGCTCCACCCCAACTTACTTTTACTAGGCGCAGGCGTTGCAAATAAGCGGTACGCCAAAGGAGGCAGTTATGCCTAAGATGAACGCAATAGACCCAATCGAATTTGTCGGCAGTGCTGCCGTAACGACTCGTTCAGGTCGAAACACAGAAATTCTTACAGTTGTAGACGACGACTCGCAGAACATGACGCTGGCAGCAGCG
>Ga0098055_1000807_pt1 | contig 17943 bp, 13 predicted proteins | sample 17_taG_FD_75107 | JGI IMG/M metagenome (GOLD analysis project Ga0098055, IMG submission 75107) | Marine viral communities from the Subarctic Pacific Ocean - 17_ETSP_OMZ_AT15314 metaG | ecosystem: Environmental > Aquatic > Marine > Oceanic | place: Pacific Ocean | collected 2015-01-18 | reverse complement strand
TACGTTTGTCGTGCTGATACTTTATCATCGTTGAGGTAATCATCGATCGCATCTTGCATACGATCTTTACGCTGTTTTGAATACTCATTTTTCCAGTTGATTTCAGTTGTCATTAAAGTCTTCATTGCGACGTTTGTCAAGGTATTCGATGATCTCATTGCGCCATTCTAACAACTCATGATAGCATTGCTGATCATGTGCGTCCTGACGTAGCTGATAGTCTGGTTTGAGAACGCTCTCATAGAAGATATAGAACGCATCTTTACGTTTCTCGTGTTTTGTGGTACTATTCCAATCCATGGGGTTCGACGGACGCTTTGCTACCATAGCACAGGTGTCAACCTCCTGTCAAGTCATCAAACGCATTTACTACATGAAGAAGGAAGAAAATGTCCTTACACTCCCCATCTTGTCCGATCAAAAACTCAATATCAAACCAAGAATCACCTGTTAATAATGATGCAGCAAAGTCTCTTTGTTCATCAGTTAATAGATTTAATCCTTCAGTTCTATAAAACAGTTCTAAGAAACTGTGTGCAATATCATTAGTATCATTAACAATTTCTCTTTTTTCTTTATCGACAGTATTAAAAATATTATATTCAATTCTATATGATATATCTGTAATGCCTGGTCTTAAAATCACAAATCCTTTACAAAAATGACCTTGTTTTGCAGGCAGTTCATTTACTTTTGCCAGAAAATCGTTTTCATATTCATGCAAATCATATGTATTGTCAAACATTACAACACCATTAAAGTCTCCATTTGTATCGTAGGATGCACCACATAATCTAGTATATGCTGAATCAGTAACACTAGTCATCAAATCAATCTTAGATCTGATTCCATTAATTTGTTCAAGACCAGTAGTTCTAACAAACTTATTCCAAATTGGTTTTAATGTGTCCCATTGAATGGGATATCTTAGAAAAAATTGTATAATATCACCATCTTTATGTTCGATATGAACATTTTTATCAGTTTCAAGAGCAAATTCGTGAGTATATTCTTGATGAAAATCAAAAAACTTGTTCATCTTTAATTTAACTTCACCGTCAAGCACAGGAAGATATGCCGAATCTACCAGAGATGTATATCTCCTTGGCATGATCTCAATAGTAGATACTTTCTCTAGTGTAGTCAGACTATATTTGTCAATGACTTTATATCTATCGGAAAACATTATTCGTTATTCGCAATTATTTGTCCTTGGGCAGTACACAATGAATAAAAGATATAATTCTCTGGTGTAGTTGTTGTCTCTTGACTGTCAGGTAAATTACTCTCCAAGAAAAGCAAAGTATCATCTATGTCATTGACTTCCATGAAAACATATTCAGAATTCTTCAATGCAGTCCACATATCATTAGGTAGAATGTCTTTATAAAGTTCATATGAGGCATTGATAGCATCAACATTACTACTATTATTCCACCCATAAGATCTCAACAGCACAATTGCCGTACCCTTAGCAAGTGCATACTTTTCTAAAAAGTTATCAAAATAATATACGTCGTAAGGTGTGTTCATTTTAGTACGAGTTTCCAAGCAATTGTTTTACGCAGACCTAGAAATGATCTAGATGTTCCTTCTGCTCTATGAGGAATGTTTCCTGGGAACAGGATTGCTGAGTTAGGAACAAACTCAGAGTAATGATATGTATCACCTATCTTAAATACTGTCTTACCATCCCACTCTTGATCCCAACTATCGTTAGCATAGAGAAGAAATGTTCTGCCTCGATCATCATGCCAATCCTGATGAAAATTACCAGAAGTGCCAAATGTATGACCATTGCAATAAAGAGCAGTTAGTTCATATTTTTGATTAGTCTTTTCCTCAATGATATTTAGAAGATAATCAGTGAAGAAAAAGTCATCACCTAAATGCATCATCCAAAATGGTATCTTTCTCTCTGGATGTCCTGGTGGATATGATCCATGACCATACTCCCACTCTGGTTTCTCTAATTTAACTAATATATGCTCAAAATCTTTATGTGAAAAGAAATTATCATATCGTATAATATCATTTTTAGAAAAAGTTTCCATGTTCCCTCACCATATTCATTCTAAATCTATCAAGTCTACCAAGCACATCTACAGGTACTCTATCATGAAGAGAATCTAAGTATCTACCATAATCAACAATCCAATCTCGTGTAAAAGAGTCTTCTATGATAGACTGCATCCAGCAACAGAATACTTTTCTTGATCCGGATGTAATTTCATTTACTCTATGAACAAGATTTGGTGGATATAATACTGCCTTACCTGCTTTATATTTTATAGGTACTTCAGTGTCTCCTATCTGTATAACTAATTCACCACCTTCATAATCATCATTGAGAAAACATGTCATACTATAATGAGCATTGACACCACCAATAGGATTGTTATCTACATGATTTGAATACACTCCTCCAGTAGGATACTCAGAGAAGTATATTTGTGATGGATGTTTAATATAATATGTACTCATTTTTGCACAAATGAGTTGTAAGCAATAATAATTTAATTCTTTATATCCAGGACCATTGTATGCACTATTACATACTTTATTAATAGTTTTGCCTAGATTACTAGACCTGCCGTCTTCAAATTGTAGATGATTAAAGTAAGTGTTAATATATTCAAGTTGTTCATCATCTAAAAGATCAATTTCATATATCATTCATCAAGTTCCGAATCGTAAACATAGAATTTCTCCCAATCTTCAGGGAGGATATGTGTATTATTAAGACCCATAAGTTTCATCATATTTTTTATATCAGCACTAACTTTCCTGTTAACAATTTTATGTCTGCTAGAAAGCATATACATATTTTCTTCTCTTTGATGAAAGAAATCTGTAGATGCTTCAGAATCATGCTTAGTCCACTGTATTGGATCATTAACATCCAAATATTCGGGTGCATCAGTTACACCATCTTCTAACTTACCATTTGGATATTTTTTAAGATAGTTGTTTGGATCGATTGGCCACCTTAACTCATAAGTATATTTGAAGAATGCTAAACCAGATCCACCAAACCTTTCATCTTCTGGTTTGACTAGGGATTGTGTACGAATCCACTTTCTCCAAGCAATCCATCTTGCTCTCTCACCATCATACTCTTCTTCAATGTCGGGCAATACTCTCCAATCAGAATTGATGAGCATTTCTGTTTTTTGTCTTTTAATTTTCCAAAATCTTTTCTCATAAAGAAGAACTTCTTTGTCAACCTCATCGACGATCTTCTCGATCTTTATATTCTTTACTTCATTAACAACATAGAGAAAATTGTGGCATTGTTTGCAAAATTCCTCTGCTTGCTCAACAGTTGCACCAGTAAATTTATAAGTGTTGTAATAAGTTGACTCAGTTTTGAAGTCATACTTCATTTTTTGTCTTTGACAAAAATATGTTCCATCACTGTATAATTGGAAAAAATCTATTTTATCTTTGTCAGTATGCCAAAATTCATCGACAACATTAGATAAAAATTTCTCCATAAGATCTTCATCAATTTCTTGTTTTTGACCTAAAAGTACATCAAATTTGGTAGTGTTAATACCTTCTATACGAGCAATTTCAGATTGTGGTAATATCATCTTATTGATGAAATCAATTTCGATGAGCAGTTTTCTAGATTCCATGGGAGTTTAGCGAAGTTTGATATACCATCCTGTTATAATGTATTTATCCGTAGTAAGAACTGTATTGCCTTTATGTGCATGTGTAAATCCACCAGGCCATACAACAACAGTACCAGCAGTGGGTTTGATTCTACGCTTTTGATACATAAATTCTGTTTCACCCTCGCCATCTGGCATATCATTTAGATATATCATCCAAACGAGTTCTCTGTATTGATGTGGTATATCAGTATTTTCATGATGCCAAACATGATAACCACCACCAGGGGGAGTTTTCTGCATCTTAATGTCAGTCGAAATTAAACCAACCTGCTTCAATGATTGATATTCAAACATATAATGTTTTAAACATGATTGAAGAACACTGTTAACTTGTTCTGTACGCAATCTACTAGAATAATCTAACATAAAAGCAAAATCTTTTCTTTTTAAATCACCACCATAAAATTGTGATGAATTTATGACACTTTCTCCTCCCTGAGTTAACTCAGCATCAGGAGAGTAAGTACATGCACTATCAATTACATGATCTGCATGTTCAATCAATTGATTGCATAATGGTTTTGGAAGAAAGTTAGGCCAAATACCAATAAAATCAGTAAATTCTGATTTTGTTAATTTTGGGTTTAACATCAATTCAAGTGGTCTATAATCTTCAATCATGTTATATTATAATAATTAGTATGCCTTGATAATGTATTTAGATTTGTGGAATGGGGTCAGAATTGGAACTTGTCTTTGTGGTCTCATTATAACATCAGGGAATGGTCTTTTAAAAGCACTGGAATATTTAAATAGACCTTCACTAAGATCCATAAAAATATCACTTTGAGTAAAGTTTACATTGATCACAGCAGCAGCACCACCAGTTCCGGCATCACCAACTGCAGCAATTTCAAGCATTCTCGCTGCAGTGCCAGGAATAGTATCATTCCAAAATGCAGTAGTAACTAAATCACCAACTGCATAACCAGATCCTGCACTTATAATTCTATTAACACGTATTCTACTGTCATTATTTGAAGAACCACCTCCACCCGTTGGCCATGCTTGATACGTAATTTCCATTCTTAATCCAGATCCACTACTAGGACCAGTAGTAATCATATCTTCTTCACGAGTCACTTCATCTGTTGGTGATGTCCAATATCCAGCACCACCATTTCTATATCCCCAATCACCTGCAGTTGCAGGAAAATACTTACCATTTCCACCACCACCATCAGATCCATCTGTATCTTTATCACCATTGCTGTCTACATATGTTCCACTCCACCTCATCTTGAATGTTAATACAGATCCAGCGACTCCACCACCCAATCCAGAACCAAATCCGCCACTATTTTGTCCTTGATCATTTTCATTACCGCCAGTAAAATCTGCTTGGATGTTAGTAACAGGATTTTCAGTAATTAAATGTGAATGTGTTAATGTTTCAGTACCAGATGCAGTAGAAAGATAATTATCAATTCTAAATGTTGCTGGTTGTGTGTCAAATACACAACCCCAGTTTCTGCTAGAACCCTGAGTACGGGGTGCTACTCCTGTCTCTACTAACGTAGCACCTGACAATCCTGAAATAGGTGATAACCACCATGTCAAGAATTCAATATCAAATTCTTCGTCATCAGAAGTATCACCAAAATCAGATGATTCAAGGGGTGAAAAGTCAATATCGAATGATGGTGGTTCTTCGTTTACTGGGTCATTAGCAGGGAAGTTTGCTCTGACCCATGTTTCAAATGCTTCATCACTACCTAAGTATTTGACAATTTCTTGCTTGAAATTTCTTAAAGTTCCAAGCCAATCAACCCATTCTTTCCAAATATCTTCAGAATTGCTAACTGAATTAGGTCCTGTTTGATAATAACTAGAGTCTCTATTTGTTCCCATCAATCCTCTAGAAGTTCCACCCCATCTATTCAATGGATCACCACGATCACCTTCAGTAACTGCAGATATGTACATATGACTATGTGCAGGCACACCTACTTTAACTGACTGTAAAGGTCCAATTTGTGCAGTCACAAATCCATTTGGATTTATTTCAAAAGGAATAATTTCAGTTATAGTGCTCAATCCAGACAGTCTAACTGTTCCTAGTGAGAAGTAATCACTATCCAAACTTCCTGGTTCTAATCCAGAATCAATACCTTGAACCTGATCTAATGGTTGAGATCCACGAGAACCAATCTTATTAAAGTACCAGAATCCACCCTCAGATCCTGGAACATCAATTCCACCAGTAGTTGTTGGTAATGCAGCAGAGTTTCCTTTTTGACTGTCAACTGGTCCAATACCACATATTCTTCTATTTCTATAGTCAGGAACATTAAAATTAGATCCAGATCCACCATAACTGTATCCAATGATATCAAATAGCATAAAATATTGAGTAGTGTCTAAACTCTGACCTTCACATTTAATAAATCCTGGATATCTAGAGGTTAAATCTCCATCTAAATCACCATAATTATCGACACCTTCTTTTAGAACTGGTAAAATTGTTCCAATAGAATAACCATCAAATTTATCAGTCTTTTTACTATACCAGACTCCTAGATTTGCTGCTGATGGAGGTACAGTTACATAAGTTGTTACTTGCCATTGAAATTGATTGGGATTACCAGTCCCCAATTGAATTGTTGTTACTTCTGGAGTGCCTAGTTGATCTGCTGCTTGAACAACAACATAGAAAGTAGAATTGACAAGAGGATCAAACGTTCTGGGACCAAGTACAGGAGTGTCATAGTCAATAGAAATTAGAGCATTATATCCTGCTACACTTTGAATTGTAATTGGTCGATTAATACCAGTGACAGCAATAGGATTACTTGATACAAATGATGATGGAATTTGATTACTTTTATTAGGTGGTGGAGACCAATCTGCATCAGTATCTGGTCCAGCACTAGTTTGTACCTGCCATGTTGAAATAGTTCTATCACCAACTTTAATTTGTAAACTTTTTGTATCACTAAATGCTGCTGACGATTGCAAGTAAATGCTTATTTTATCTCCATTTTGTACTGTAGTTGGAAATACACCAATAGATCCATTATTCTTTTTAATACGTACAAGAGATGCGTCTGTAGATACAACGGTTACTGGCACAGATATATCAGTTCCAAGTCCTGTAATTCCATCAACAGTATCAGGTCTTATTTCTGATCCAATTAATGTATCTTCAATGGCACCAACAATATCCGGGAAAGAAAAACTATTTGGATTTTCTGATGGGTTATTTCCTGTTCTTACTGTCCAATCACTACCATTTACTTCAGTACCAATGGTAAGGTTAGTAGTTAGTGGAGTAATTGGATTGGAGGAAGACAACATTCTGAGTTGCAAATAATCGCCATTTGCAACTGTACCAGGAATATTGGTAAATGTTGCACCATCTAAAATTTGAAATCCATTAGCATCGGTTGTTGTGTTTCCTGTACTAGAAACTGCCCACTCACCAGGAGCGGTTAAAGTAATATCTGCATCATCAATCATCCCTTGAAGTCTAATAACTTCTGGAGTATAACAATATGTGTTTGAATCTTGCTCATCTAAATCTGTAAAATCAGGGAAAGGATTTGGTTCATTAATAACTCCTGCCCTAGTAAAAATTGTCCATACTTCATTAGAAGTACCAATGACAAGTGTCAATCTTGTAGGGGATACAATAAATTCAGAAGATCTAGCACGTACCTGAATTTTTGCACCATTTTCTACAACTTGTGTTCCATCACCTTGGATCCACCCAGTGTCCCATGTACCATCACCATTGTAATCAATACGCATCGCGTATATATTTTCATTTCCTGCGAGATTACATCCCAAGGCAAGAGATGCTTGTGTTCCTGGTGTTAATCCAGTCAAAGAAGTAGTTGGAGTTCCATCTGGTGGATTAAATACTACATCAGTAGTAAACAAAGTGCTCAATTCAGCACCAGGATCTGCAGGAATATTTGTAAAAGGAAATGGATCTGGAGTAAAATCCTCAGGAATAGTAGTAAGCAACCAGAATTGATCTAGATCACCAATACGAATAGTTACTGTTCTAGTAGTGTCCCACGTATTAGGAGCTTTAAATCTGAATTGTAAGAATTCACCTTCAGCAACGTACAACGGTTGTCCATTAGGTGCAAACGAATATGTCATTCCTTAGTCTACTATTCCAATAGTATTATTTATTGACTCAAATTTGTCTTATTTGTTTCCAATCTCCACTTTTATCAACATCTACATTGATAGGCCAATCAGATAAAATTTCTACGGGAATATCAATACCATTAATCTTATAAAATTCACTCAAAATTTCTGACTCTGGATTTATAACAGGAACTTGGTCTTTTAGTAAGTCTTCCGATTCTTCAATTGACATATTATCCGGAGTTTCATCAATCACAACAGCAATTGTGTTTTCTAATACAAAAGTTCCACCATTGCCACTTCCAGTAAGTTTAACAACATAAGATCTAGGACCATAATCATCCCACACCAACGAAATAGTTTCTATTCCTGATGCTTCACCTAGTTCTGTTTGTCCTGCTTCTGCAGTTCCTCCTAATGTTAAATCTACTGTTTGATGTAAAACTGTATTTCCTTCATTGGGACCTCTTGTATATCCTGACTTAAATACCTCCAGTTTTAACACAGTATTTGCATAATAAGTTTTATATTCTACATCCATAGTTGCTTGACCATAATTAATTGTTAATGGTGTATCAAATTTATCTGCGCGTGGTGGTTCATATACCGTAATTGTCACTGAAGATTCATCATTATATGAAACCAAATTAGAATTTAAACTATTGTATCCTTCAGCTCTATATGTTGTTGTAACTGTAGGACTAACAGTCGTATTACTCTCAATATTAGCATTAGTAACATCTGCATTAGATGGCCATCTAATAGCATCTATATCACCTGCAGAATACCATTGCAAATCAACAGTTCCACCTAATATAATAGATACCACAGAAGCGGTGAGATATACTTGAGGGTAAATAACCTGGACTACAGTAACTCGACCTCTTGTTCCATTACTACAACCACCAACACTACCACCTGCAGTTCCTGCAGAACCAATACTCAAGAGAGTTTCAAGACCAGCAGTAAAACCTTTTGATTCTAATGTTGCCCGAGATATAGCATTGGTACTAATATATGCACCGCCGCCACCACCTCTACCTCTTGCACCCACTTTAGTGCCAGTGGTTGTAATAGAAAAATCACGAATATAAGTATTTCCGCCATTTGCAGTTTGAAACCAAATTTTCATTCCATTTTGAGTTTTATTATTAACTCCATTTAGACTATATGGTCCACCATTTGTTCCACCACCACCAGCTGTTGTTCCAGATGTGGTAATAGTATAAGTCCAATTGTTATCTATATAAGGACTGGTAAAAGTAAAACCATAATGTTTACCATTTGCAGGTGTAAGTCCACCTTCACCCTCAGCTGATGGATTATAATAATCCATTACAATATCATCAGTGGAACCAGTTGAAGTAAAATTATGACTATTTGGTGGAACTCCATCAATGGTTTCAGTATTGTTGTTATTAAAAACGTGAATAGAACTAGAAGTATATGTATTGTATCCATCAGACCCATTACCACCACTTCGACCTAAATTTTCTCCGCCAGTACCACCAGAAGGAAGAGAACCGCCAGCGCCATTTCCTACAGTGAAAACAACACCAGTGCCATCCCACAAAGATCCTAGCGAATATTCACCTCCCGAACTTGCAGTATTTTTTCCTCCAATTCCTCCCCCCTTACCACCAGTTGCAGAAACTCCCATAAAACTAGTTGTTCCACCTGATGTTCCTGCATTAGCAGTCAAGTAAGTATCATTATTAACATTTTCTCCACCCCCACTTGCTCCAAGCATGGTAAACTGTAAACTATAAACATAAGTGTCTACAACTACACTGCCAGAATCCTCAACAACTGTTGTTAGTGGCATTTTAATCTATTCCTACACTAGTAGTATTTAGATTTCTCTTATTTGTTTCCAGTCATCTTGCTGATTGATATCCACATTAATTGGCCAATTAGATTTAACTTCTACTCTAATATCAACATCTTTAACTTCATAAAATTCACCCAAAATTATAGAATCTGGTGTCACAATAGGAACTTGATCTTTAAATAAATCGTCCGATTCTTCAATTGCCATATTATCTGGTGTTATGTCAACATTAATAGGTACAGTAAACGTCTCAGTAGTTGATCCACCATTACCAGTAGCAGTAATAGTATAAGTTACACTAAGTGGACCCCTATCAGTATAAACAATATTTGTATTGTAAGTTCCACTGTATGAAGAATTAGGTCCAAATTCAGCAGAAGATGCTGTATTTAAATTTACATTGGCACTAGTACTAGGAACAAAATCATAATTGTAAATAGCAGATAATGTCACTGATGTATTTGCATAATCTCCTTCATATTCAATTACAGCTTGTTGACCATAATCAATAGATTCTGGATAATCTACTGTTAAAGTTGGAGGATAATATACAATCAATACAACAGATGCCACTGGAGAAGTTCCACCAAGACCAGTAACATATCCACTATATGTTGTAGTGACAGTTGGATTGACAGTTTCAAAACTGATCAAATTGCCGTTTGTAATACCACCTGATGTCCAATATAAAGTGCTGCCATCTCCTGTTGTAGACCACGAAAGAGTTGTACTGCCACCAACGATAATAGATGAACTATTTAAAGTAAGTACTAGTACTGGTGGGATATAAACAGTAATATATACGCTTGTAGTGTCAGTGTTTACTCCACCAGGACCAACAACTGTTAAGTAGTATTCTGCGCTAAACTGAGGAGAAATTTCAATTGATCCATCTGGGACAGCAATAGAACCAACACCCTGATCAATGCTTCCAGTGATAGAAAAATTTGATGTCCATGCTAATGTGACACTTGCTCCACGAATAATAGTACTAGGACTAGCAGTAAAACTAGTAATTTCTGGAGATCCTAGATCATATCTTACCCTAGACCATCCATTTCCATAATTAGATGTTCCTGTATTAAAATTAAAACTACAATAACTGTTGTCAAAACTCGATCCACCGCCTTGCCCTGCACTTCCACCTACATTATTATCTAATCCATATAGTCCTCCATCACCACGGGGACGAGCACCAGCACCACCACCTCCGCCGCCACCGCCACCGCCATCAGTCGGGCAGTCATCACCTTGATCACCATTTTGAATACTACTCAAACTTCCATTGTACAATCCTTTTCCTGCCTGACCAGTATTACTAATAGCATTTCTGTTCCAAGAACCACCGCCGCCACCAGCACCTCCGCCTACGACAGCAACATATCCATTCTTAAGAGAGTCGTAAATACCGCTGGCACCACCACCGCCGCCACCCCCACCAGAGCATCCAGAAGGACCACTACGACCACCTCTTCCACCACTAGCAACGTTAGAAGATCCACCACTACCAGATCCACTATTTCTCACACAACCAAATCCATTTGATCCTGCACCACCTAATCGTATAGTAAATGTTCTTTCAACATAATCAGGAAAATAAAAAATTGCTCTTCTACCGGATCCACCACCGCCACCAGCACCACCCGAGTCAGTACCACCAGTACCACCACTTCCTGCTGATAAATCTGCAGTTACGTTAATTCCCCATGGGGGAATATATGCAGTACCATCAGAATAAAATGTAGTGTCGTAATCAGTTATACTAGGATCTGGTACAACAACATTTACATCAAAACAAACAGTCGAACTAATTCCACCATTACCAGTGGCAATAACACAATACTGAGTACTATTCTGGGGATAAACTAATTCTGTATCATTAATATTTGTACTAGTCGGTACAGGAGCACCATTTGTCCATTGTATACTAGATGCATCCCCTGTCGTAGCCCATGTCAAAGCAATACCTGCTCCTCGACTAATAGTACTAGTGGGAGCAGTAAGTGTAATAACTGGTCTATTATAAACAGTAATTGTTTTAGTAGCACTAGTAGAACCAGCGGCATTTGTGACTGTATACGTATATGTTGTTGAAACATCAGGACTCACACTAGTAGAACCACTAGATCCTGGGTTAGCAACCCCAGTCATACTATATCCAGTAATATCGTATCCTCCTCCACTCCATGTTAATATGGTAGGATCACCAGACTGCGAATCTCCAACAACAAATGTATCATCTCCCTGAGGATCATTTGAAGTAAGACTTGCAGTTGGTACTAGAAGAACAACAGTAATTGTTATAGTTGCTTCTGCTGTTCCATTAGCATTAGTTGCTGTAAATTTATAAGTTGTAGATACTGCAGGAGAAGGAGAATAGTCTCCACTATTTCCCACAGTAGCAATGGGATTAGTTGCAGTTGTGCTGCCAACCTCTGTAGCAGTAAAGGTAGTAGAAGTTATAGGATCGCCAGATGCAGGGATAGTAGCAGAGTATGTAAGTTTTACAGTATCACCTCTATTAATAGTATTATCAGCATCATCTGAAACGAGAGTTACTGTTGGTGGTCCTGGAACTACATATCCAGTCCAATCCATTGCTACACCATAAGGACCACCAGTGTTCACATGGTCAATTCTTAAAGTATGTTGACCAGCAGTAATTGATCCTGGTGTAGTAAACACAGTATCGCTATTATAAGTGTCAAGTGAAAATTGAAGTACACCATCAATGTATACATCGGCATCATCATCTACCGCTGTATTAAATGTTTGCTTTCCAGTATTATTAAAATTAATTTCCCATTCATATGATCTATTAACAGTATTGCCTTCTGGTTCTTGACCACCTATGTTATTATTAGTTAAAAAAGTAGTCCACTGGTTATTTGGGTCAGATCCTTGAGGACCAACATCACCATTTTGTTGAGCAGATCTAGTAGTCCAATTAAAATCTTCTATGACAGGTTGTTGTTCATATGAAATCTCGGCATATCCATTATCTACGAGAAGTCCTGAGAATTGACCTCTACGCTTTGCTGTACACGAACTTACATACGTAGTGTTATAATATCCACCACCACCTTCACCATGAAATCCTGCCGAACTATTGCCAGCAACATAATTAATACCGCCAGCACCACCAGGATTTCCACCACCACCACCGCCGCTGCCTCCGTTGTGATTTGCTCCATAACCTCCTCCGCCGCCATCACTAGCCGATGTGTTAGTTGTAGCTACAGTTCTAACATAAGTAGGGAATCCGTTATGAAACCTAGAAGTTCCACCAGCACCGCCGCCGCCACCTGCTTCTAATAATACAATAGTTCCATACTTAAATGCAGATGATCCACCGCCACCACAACCACCACTCCTAGCACAAATAAAACCACCAGTTGATGCCGCACCCTCACCACCTGGTCCACCATTATGATGACCAGCACCACCTAATGTCCCTGCATCTGAAGAATTTCCATAATTATAAAGATTGTCATCACCTTTAAGTCCTTTTTGAAAACTGACAGTTTTTCCTGCCATACTAGCGTCAAAAGATCCGGTCAACCATTGTCCTTGCTGTCCTCTGCTGTCTGTCTGAGGAGTGCCATTCCATACAGCACATATATCATCATCATCTCCAGTCCCATCCCAAGTAACAGCTCCTGGAGATGTTCCACCTCTTGCTCCACGAATAGAGTAAGTAATGTTTATAGCATTACTTGGAATAGTAAAACTACCACTATTTGCGAAAGTCTGTGTAATTATTGCCATTAGATTTGCCTCACTTTCTGCCAATTGTTTTGCTGATTGATATCCACATTAATTGGCCAATCAGCTTTAACTTCTACTGGAATATCTATATCATTAATTTCATAAAATTCACTCAAAATTACAGATTCTGGTGTTATGACCGGAACTTGATCTTTAAGTAAGTCTTCAGACTCTTCAATATTAAAGTTTTCTGGAGTTCTATCAATTACTACAGTAGTAATATCAGAATCTGTTGCAGACCCGCCATTACCCACGGCAGAAATAACGAAAGAAATAGATGCTGGTCCAATAGTATTGTATGATACAGTAATAGGAACAGTACCGTCTCTAACAGTATCACTATCAGGATCTGATGCTTGGTTGCTAGTTGCGGCAGTTCGAGTAATTACAGTACCAGTGGCAGTAGTTCCGTTTGTATAAGTGTAAGTTGGTGTAATTGTAATACTAACATCGGCATATTTACTAGTATATGTTATATTAAAATTCTCGCCATAATTAATTGCACTAGGAGAAGTTATTGATGTAGTAGGAATTTGTCTTACAATTACTGTAAGACAAGTTTCTGGAGATACTCCACCTGGACCAGAAAGAACTGCACAATATGTTACAGTGTCATCAGGACAATCTTGCTGCTCACTCTCAGTATTAGTATTAGTAAGCGGTCCTTGAGTCCAAGCAAGAGAAGCATAATCTCCCGCTGGGGTCCATCGAATTATAGTACATTGACCAGCATTAAGAGTTAAACCATTAGTAGATTCTAATGTAATAGTTGGTGGAACCAATACATCAATAAAAATTGTTCTGGTCGTTGTACCAGCTGGACCATCAGCACTTAAAGTATATGTTGTCGGTACAGTAGGATTAACAGTTACTGTTTTTACAAAATTCTGAAAATTACTTGTAGATGCTTGGACTGTATTTCCAGGATAATCAACAACTAAAGTATTTACATCACCAAATACAACCCAACTCAGTGTAATAGGAGCGCCTGCAATAACTTGAATATTACTAGTATTACCATCCTCATCAGTTGCAGTAAAATTAGCACTAGGAGGAAGATATTGAATATGTCCGTCAATATACCTTTCACCAGAAGCACTAAGACTCAATACAATTTCAATACCAGCAGCAGCACAACGTGCTATAAAATAATCATATGATGCTTGCACTGTTGCAAGTGTCATAGAACCTGAAATATCAATCCAGATAGAAACAATTGTTCCATATGGAAGAGAACCAAAATTACAAATAGAGAACCAATCAGATCTAGATCCAGCATCTCCTCCATCGCGATTAACAGTAATTGGTCCGTATGCATTGGCATCACCGGAAAAATTAGTGGGAATATCAATACTACCACCACCACCCGGATCTAGAATGTAAAAAGATCTATATGGAAATGCTGTTCTAAATCCTCTACGACTATCAACAGCACCACCAATAACTGGAGGATTTTGTGCCCAAATAGCGTTTAAGTTTCCCAGATTATTATAATAACTACCACCAGTTTCATCAATAACAGATACACAGGTAACTAATTTTGCAAAATCTGCTTCAGAAATAGCATTCTTTTTTAAAATCAAAGGAGCTTCAGTAGGAAGAGCAGTTGACCTAATATAATAAATTCCTGGGTTTCTTGGTATAGGCATTTGTTAAAATTTAATAATATATTCTACAAGCATAAAGGGAGTAACCAATTCATCCAATTTTTCATCATCTTCAACATCAACATCAACACTAGCACTCACACCAGACATGTCAATTTGAATAGTTGGATGTGAATATGTAAATGTATGAGCATACGATGTAGGTCTCGTAATATTATGTTTGTGAATAGATTCTCTAGTCCATGCTTCAGTAAAATCTAAAGAGTTTCCTGCTCCACTATTTGCAAGTCTTTGATCAAGATCTTTACCACCAGAAGTAGCTACGGAGTGTTGACCAGAGTAATTAACAAAAGCTTGAGATGAATTGTGTGCATGACCCTGAAAATTTTCAATATTTAATTCAGTCTCAGTTGTAGACCTTTCCATGTTATATTTTGGAGTACCAAGCATATTAAGAGGTCCACTAGAATCTAACTCCATATTACCAACAAATTGAGAAATAATTCTACTACCAAAATTACTTACAATTTCTACTTGTGGACCAACTCTATTGGTAATAGGACCACCTTCAATTTCTCGTTCAATAGTAGTATTTCTGTATAGTCCTGTTCCCCTACCGCCAATGATTACTTTAGATCCCAAATCAGGAAGTTGGAACTGTCCTAGATCTCCAGTTCCTAAATCAGGATCTCTAACAATCGCACCTTCTTTTATAAATCTAGTGTCAGTTCCAACACCTAAAATTTCAGATAAATGCCTATAATCTCTAGCATTGTATATGCTACCATCACACCTCAAATAACCGGCGGGAATTATATTTTTAAAATTTGTTGATGTAGGATCGTTAACTAGTCCTAATCCAGGAGTAGAATGTACTAAAATTTGACCAGCACATCCACCATATCTTGCTCTCTCGTTTGTATAATTTGCCATTTTAGTATGCTCGAATGATGTACACGCATGTTAAAGAGGGTTGTGATGTATTCATATTAATTTGCAATGCACCAGCATTACTAACATTATCTAATTCAGTATCTAGTGGGATACTTAATACAGAATTAATTCTGGTTTGTGGTTTTAAACTTCCTTGATCAAATTCAATAACAAATGGATCATGTGCATGTGCTTGTAGTTTATCATCTAGAAATGTATTTCCGTCATTACTGACAAATGTTGAATATGCACCAGCTGCTGTTTGATCAGGATAGAAATTTCTCTGAAACTGCGGAATGTCAATATTCTGTCCGCCTATTCCATATTGAATTACATCATCTGCTACTATTTGAGGTCTTCCAGTTACAGGAGTAGATGGAAATGGTCTAAATTCTCCCCAGTTTGCAATAGGTGTATGTGTCAATTGTTGTGGAGATAAATTAACTGGAGGATTTTCTGAGTTAGCTCTACCAACCATTCTACCAAAATCTCCACTTCCAAACCCGCTATAAGAATTTAAAGATGAGATATCTTGGTTTGCACCCTCAAATTGAAAACCTTCTTTATAAACACCTCTTAAAGAGAATCGAGCTTCGTCAACTTCACCATCGCCACCACCTGCTTGTCTTTCGTCATATGATGCATAGCTAAATTTTAACGACATATTGCTATAAGGAATAACACCAAGTCCCGGTTTGTTTTTAGGAGTTGCTTTAACAGTTTCATAAATGCCTGGGTGAGAATGAGTAGAAACGTGTTGATGTCCTAGTTTTCTTCCACCAATATAAACCACTTTTTCACCTTCTCCAGGAACAATTTTATTTCCGGAAATAGCACCTGCATATCCATCTCGTTGACTTAAAGGAATCTCAAAGTCAACATTAGTAATAACATCATTAAAAACTTGTTGTACACCTAGATCTGAATTGGAACCAATATATGGTTCAATCAAACCTCGGGCATCTGGATCTAAATCAATAGCATTACCTGTTCCACCAGCACTAAAATAAGCACCTTCAATATCCATTAGAGATCTTCCAGAAAGAAGATCCGGCAGCTTAAACTGACCAGTATATGCTGGAAATGCTCCTCCTAAATTGGAATTACCAGCATTATATGTGTCTCCAATTGTTTGAACTAACAATGGATAATCTTTTGCATCAGGTAAACTACCATCACAAACGATCCACCCATCTGGAATACCAGATAAGGGACCACTCCATGGAATAATGCTGCCAATAACGGCAGCCTTCATTTGTCTTGAAGATTGATAGAAACTCATTTCCTTAAATGTCCATTAGATACCAACCAACAACACTAGATGGAGCAGCATCAACTGTACCGCCATCTGGAGTAACTGGTCCAGCGTAAACTAATCCGAAAGATGCACGAGGTGTTTGAATGACTAGTTCGCCACCATTGTGCCCTGCGAGATTGGAAGGTGCGATTCCAGTCAACAGAGCAGTTCCGGTATTTGAAATATCACCTTGAACCTTAATGTTGTCTGCTGCTCTTACAACCATTGATACGTTGTGAGTTAATGCGCCACCTATATCTATAATACGAATCATATCGCCCATTAAAGCATCTCCAGGTAGTTTAATTAATGTATTGGATCCAGCGTTAACAAAGTAATTAACATTTGATTGTGCTACAAGAACAGAGTTTGCTGTATATAACCACTTACGACCACCAGTCTGTGAGATATAATCATTGATTCCAGCAATAGTGACCGAACCGTCATTATCAACACCAAAGATTTCATTTCCACCAGAGTTAATTGTTAGATCTCCGCCATTAATTGTTAAATCAGCATCCTCGTTATAGTCCCATCCAGGAGGTGTATCAACACCAAAGTATTGACCAACAACAACAGGACCACCAAACGATGATTGTCCACTGCCAAATGCAGAGAATGAACCATATACGGTAAAGTCTCCTGAAGAATTATCAAATGTTAGTCGTGGAGTTCCTTGATCTGCAGTACCATCAAGATTTTTACCGAAAATATCGATACTTC
>Ga0098055_1000805_pt1 | contig 17956 bp, 28 predicted proteins | sample 17_taG_FD_75107 | JGI IMG/M metagenome (GOLD analysis project Ga0098055, IMG submission 75107) | Marine viral communities from the Subarctic Pacific Ocean - 17_ETSP_OMZ_AT15314 metaG | ecosystem: Environmental > Aquatic > Marine > Oceanic | place: Pacific Ocean | collected 2015-01-18 | reverse complement strand
TACCAGTCGTAGCATAAGAAACCAGTGCTGCGGCAAATCCAATCATTGCCGTGCGACCATTGAGTTTCTCTGCACGTTCTGCATATGTCTCAAGACCATACGTCTCAGTATAGGATGGATCAACGTACATACGGGGTTCAGTAGCCCACATGTTTGTGCGTCCACCGTCTTCAGTTGTTACAGTCATTTGAGTTTTGTGAAGAAACATTACAGTATTATATAGGAAACATAAAGTCTTGTCAAGAGAAGTCAGTATAAATGCTTACTATTTGCCTTCAAATCCCGGTGGGAGTTGTGCAAAATAAGGATCATAATCAAATAGTGCATTCCAATCTTTTACTTCAGATGCTTGTATATGCCAAAAATCATAAATTGCCTGGTAAGAATTTTTATGAAAAGCGTCTACATGATCAGTATGGATTGAAGATCCCAACTCAGTTTTATATAAGAAAAGTGGAATCGCAAAAGTATTTCCAGAATTATAAATTAAGTCATCCGCAACTGCTCTTGGTTTGACTCCATTATCAATTTTATAAAGATCTTCTCCACGAACATGAAGTTTTAGCAACTTCTCAGCATGATGCCTTGTAATCATATAACATGCCGTTGAAAAATCATTAACAAACCTACGATGTAGATTTACATGTATTTGTGTTGTGCTAATAATTGCCAATTGAATTACATCATATGCATAAGGAACACTCCTATAAAAATCTTTCCAAGCAAAAGGCCAAAACTTTACAGTATCAAGATCACAATCATCTTCCATAATAATGGCACATGATGAATCACTTGTCTCATACCAATGCTTAATTGCTTTAAGATGTGATGTAGTGCATCCCACTTCACCAGAAGACATCATATCAGGATATCTTCCTTTAAGAATATCTCCAAGGTCTCTACCGTCTCTACCGTCATATGCAGAAATACGAGTATAATTCTCAATCTCCCAATACTCAAATTGATCTTCTATATATTTTTTTCTTTCTGGTTGCTCATCCAGATTGATATAATAAATTGGAGGTAGATTCTTAAGTTTATATGCTGCCTTATTTTTATCCATTTTTTGTTAATTGCGCCTGTACCCAAATCATTTCATTCTGAAGTCTATTAATCTTTTCATCATGCGACTTTATCCAATCATAATTAAGTTGTTCATCAAATGATTTTTCAGGTAGATTATATTTTGTAATAATATTTTCAGGTGGGGTATCATTTTCATCTTTCCAAGGATAAAGAGTATATTCTAAATCGGCAACTATACCCCATAAAAAAATTCTAAGTTGTTTAATCATAACTGATTACCTACCCAATCTTCAAGTTTCATAGTTGGTCTCCAACCAAAAGTATTATAAATTTTTTCATTATTTGCAAGAGTTAAACGTGATTCTGCTAAACGTGCTGGAATATTTACAGTATTATCAGAAATCATAGCAGCAACTTCATTCACAGAATAGTTGGTGCCAGTTCCAACATTATAAACTTGCCCAAATACTTCTTCATCAGGATTACTAATCGCTGCCATAACATTTGCACTAACAACATCACCAACGTATGTAAAGTCTCTACGCTGCTCTCCATCACCCACAATAGTAAGAGATTCTCCAGCAGCACGTTGACGTAAAAAGATTCCTATAACAGGCGCATATTGCCCTCTGAGAGGTTGACGTTCTCCGTAAATATTAAAATATCTAAAAATAACCGTATCTAAACCATACAGGTCAGTATACATCGAGCAGAGTTTTTCTCCGTTCGTTTTAGAAATTGAGTAAGGATTTAGACAATCATCTGGTTGTGTTTCAACATTTGGAATTTTATTCTTCAATCCATATGCAGAAGAAGTAGAAGAATACATTAAACGTCCTACTCCTGCTTCACGAGAACATTGAAGAACAGTGCAAGTACCGACAGAATTGATGCTTACTGCTCGAATAGGATTCTCAATAGCAGGTTGAATACGTGCCTCTGCAGCAATATGAAACACATAATCAACGCCATCATAAAGAGGGCGTGTGTTTTCATAATCACGAATATCGAACTTATAATTGCTTACCCTCTCATTTTCATTCCAATAAAATTGATCGTGAGCATCAGAAAACTCATTATCAATTACAACAACTTCATGCCCAAGTTTTAAAAGTCTATCTACAAGATTAGATCCAATAAACCCTGCACCGCCAGTTACTAAAGATTTCATACAATTTTCTCTGGTAAAAAATAACTCACAACTGATACATATTTTTTCATTCAAATATAAAATAGAATCAGTTCTTATAATATTATACTCCCCCAATATACCATTGTCAACAATATATATTTACTCAGAGCACCTCCCAACCTTCAGCATAAATATCTGCCGTATTTTGATGTGCGAGTCCTGCACCAAACCATTTAGATGGGGCAATGACTCTCTTAGAATCTGCCAACCAAGCACCCCACCAGGAGAACGAAGAGTTGGCATTGATATGATATTTACACATAGTCATCAAGCACAAATCAACATGATGATTATCAGACTCTGATACCATGAACCTATCACTTGAAAAAATATCCTGCTCCTTACACCAATTAGTATCATCAGAGAATAGAATTACAGGAATATCCTTTGGCATTCTATTCAGTGCTTCTTGATAGTAAGAAAGATCAAGAGCCGCATGGTTTGGATTTGTATTGTAATCAGTCCTGCGAACATGCAAGGAAATTGATTCTCCAACATCGTCGATCATCTCCTTGCAAGGATCTATAATCTCTTTATGAAAGGTGAAGTCCTTCCTAATATCATCTTTAATATGTTTAAAATACTTCTCCGTCTGAAAGTAACCAGATATAGAAGTATTGTCAGGACACATTTCAACTAGTTCTTCATCATAGGTGAACATTCTTTCATTTACTTCGAGGACACCCTGGATGACACCAAGTCTATTAAGACTACCCATTAAAAATGGTTCATGAATTTCAATCTTTAGATCAAATCCAAAAGGATCTCTTATTTTCCGATTATGGTTTGGGATAATAACCTCATAACCATGACGTGCTGCAATACCTTTAGTGGCAGCATACTGAAACATTTGATTACCTAGACGACCAAGAAGTCCTAGATTATTAAAACAAATCATCCAACTCTTCTCTTATAATACGATTGTTCATATAGATACTTTTTATATTCATCTGGAGACATATGCCGTGCTTTTTCCCACTCTCCATTATTGTTTGCCATGAATGGATTGGAAAGACTGGAGTTAATAGTTCTTGAATGCTCTAGATGATAGACAAGGTTATTAATTCTCTGGACATTATATCCAAATGACTTGAACCTATGATATCTCTCCGCATCTTCTGGGGCATAGGCAACGAAGTTCTCATTCTCCATACCACCTTCAATATAAACACCACGATTGAAGAACTGAACAAACCCATACTTTGCCATGAAAGGCCTACTCTTCTCTCCAAAAACACTCAAGTCAAAGTTCTCATTAAGGAACCTTGAGACAAGGGTATCAGTTGCAAATACTTGCCTTTGATAATTACCATCACCATATGGATAGACAACATGCGCTTTGTCATCCATAATCATCTTGTATGCAAAAAGATATGATTTGATTGGTAATAGAATATCACAATCATAATTAATCACAACCTTAGTTTTAGAGCGCATCAACATATCGTTGAGAATTCTCTGACGATGGAAGTGTGGATTATCATTATTCTCCCACTCATATTTGATTTGATCAATGTCACCATCACAGAACTCTTTGATCTGTGGCAATGCTTCATCCCTAAATCTAGGGGTACCATCCATCTCATGTATCATAATAGTAGTGTTAAACATACTATTCAGGTAACACACAGAGGTGATTACATTCCTCAATCGATCTGAAGATTCGATTCTAATCGGAATAATAAATGTAGCATTGGATAAATCTTGTTTCATCTTTCCAGTTTTGTCCAGCGTGTTGGAATTAAATCTACAGTATTGTCATTATTTTTTGGACCAAACCATGGAGTTGGTGTAATGATAGGAAGAGACGGATTATCCATCAACCATGCTGCCCACCAACTCATAGTGCTATTTGCAATGACACCACCTTCGCATAGAGACATCATACACAAATCATAGTAAGGAATCAAGGACTTCTCTAGTCCATTGTTAGTATCACATGACTGATTATATCTAGCATCAAAATCAGAATGCATAAACTGATCACCATTGAAGAACTCTTGAGTCTTGCACCATGCCATATCATCGGAGAAAAGCAAGACTGTTACATCTTTAGGGAATAGTTCCAATGCTTTCTTGTAATAATCCATACCAACAAATGGATGAAAGTCAGAACAGTTTAGATAGTCTCCACGCCTAACGTGCATAAAGATTGGATTCTTAATCTCATCTAAAACTTCTTTACAGGTTTCTAGAATGTCATCCTTGAATTGAAAGTCTGATCTAATAGTGTCTGAAATGTGACTGAAGTATTTTTCAGTTTGGAAGTAGTCACTAATATCTACACCATCTAGGAGATTATTAAAGAACTGTTCATTGAAATGAAAGCATCCAGAGGTGATTGTTTGTCCAGGAGGTTGTCCAAAATTATTTGGTGCTACAGAATCCATCTTGAAGCAGTCAAACAATCCATAGTTTGATCTACCATAAGTTTCTGGACTTGGGATCTGCCAGTTATAATTATGTTGAGCAGCAAGACCTCTCAATCCTGCATACTGAAACATCTGATTACCTAGACGACCATTAGATCCTAGGTTTCTCATAGAAATTGTCATTCTTTACCTTCCAGGATCTTCTTCTTGTTAGCAGGAGAGTGAATGAATCTAGGTTCAAAGTCAAACTCTTCTGTAGGATAGTTTCCAGGTTTAGCAAATGCTGGACTCAGAATATGAAATAGTTCTGGGTTCTCAAAACGATATCGGTTCAGATGACTTTCATCATGTGCAACTGCCATCACATCATTCTCAATGTCTGTCTTGATTCTTACATCCAGTTCTTCAATCAGTTCAAAGACTGCAGGGATTTTACCACCCCAAACACATCCTTGTAGATAGATGTCATCCAGTTGCTCATCCTTAGTCACAGCAGACAGAGATCTCTTGTCTCTCTCAAAAGGTCTCCGACCATTATCATCACTCCAGTGCTTACTAAAGGTAGGATGCTGAATACCAAAGTAATCCTTATCCTCATTGAAGAACTCTTCATAGGTAACGACCTTATCACAGCAATACATATCACCGTCAAGGAATACAAACCAATCAAAGCCCTTAAGTTGTTCCTTGATTGTCAATAGAGTTTCAAACCTACGGAGACCACCGATAGTCATAGACATCAGTTTATGCCAGTTAGCATCTCTGTAGTCTGCACCAGTAATATTCTGGTTCTCTTCAATCTGAACCCAAGTAATATCATCAGGGATTTCATCTGCCTCACCATCAGTAAAGACAAAAAAATGCTTCTCGCAGTCTGGGGCAAAGAACTCCGAGAAGGTTTCATAATATCTAGGGAAGAAGTTTAGATACTTCCCTGTTCCAGTAAATGCGATTGCAATCTTTTTCATAACCTACCAATAAGTTTTTCAATATTAGGAATGTAGTGCCTCTTCAGGACTTCTTTCCATTCAAACTGTTTTCCATATTCGATGATCTCATCACGATGAGCAACAGAGTATTCACGATTCTTGATCATGACTTCCTCTACATACTTCACATCTTTAATCTTATCTTCAGGGATAACTGTAATAAAATTTTTAGAAGTATCAATGTTTGCTGCTCCCCACTGACATACAACAACACCAAGTCCTGCAGAGAATGCTTCCATGCAGACGAGAGGGTGTGCCTCACCATCAGATAGTAGAACTAGATTTCCGTAATCAGTCAAAGAACCTTTTACTTGTTCCTTCTTCCATTCACCAAGATAGTTTTTAGAAGTATCAAACCGATTGTCTGCAATATTACCTGCAAACCATAGACTATCTATACTCTGATATGCGTGTTGTCTTTTGCGATAGTCAATCTTCGCAAGATAGATTGAACGATCAGGATGTTCTGGTGTATCTGTCTTACGAATGTTGTTGAAGTCAACTCCATTAGGAGAGAGATATAGTTTGTCATCAGGGATACCAAGCAGAACACTATAAACCTTCTGGATGCTTGGAGACAGACAGAATACATTTGGTTTTAGTTTACCAAATGCATTAGCAATATTTACATATCCACCAAAGTGATCAGGACGATCTAGATAAGCATAGTGACTGGTGATTGCTTTGGGGAAATTGATGCGAGGATACAATACAATCCAATCATCATATTGTATATGACAGAAATCTGGTTGGAAATCATTTAGTCTATGAATGATCTCTCTAGGATTACTAATGTTAATAATCTGTACTGTGTGTCCTAGTTTTTCTAGGGTCACTTTATAGTCCCAGATCAAACTTTCAACTGCTCCCCATCCTACAGGAGGTATAGGTGTGGCAGGTCCAATGATGCTGAATCTCATATCAATGATTGTAATTTAGGAAGGTATTCGTAGGCAAGAATATTTTCTAGTCCAAATGTATCTATACCATATTTTCTGATCTCTCTTCTAATTTGCCTAGAATGTTTTTTGTTGTTGTAAATAACTTTTCTGATGTAACTCAGGTCAGTCATTTTATCTTCTGGGATGACATCAATAAATGATTTTGATGTATCCAATTCTGGAGATACCTCTTCTGATACTACCACACCCAACCCACAAATCAAAGCTTCTTTAACAACTAGTGGTGTAGTATTCTCTACCTCACTAAGCAATACAAAGTTTGAATAATTTGTAATAGATTGGTTCAATATATTTCTAGGCATTTCACCTAGATAAGATTCTCCACGATATTTACCTTGCTCTCTGCGACCTATAATATCAATCTTAAGATCTGGTGTCATTACTTCTTCTAATAACCACTGTCTTTTTCTATCACACACTTGAGAGAAACATAATGTTGAATCAAACTGAGGATATTGATTGAACTGATATGGATCACACCTAACACCTAATTTACTTAACCATATATTGTCATGGTTATGTGTACCATATTCTTTCCAAGTTGCAATGTCTTTCTCACTAGATGCAAAGATATGATAGTCATCATTAGATCTTATCTCAGCAAAGTGAGGACCATACCCATCCCTACCCCACATGTGAGGTGTGTTAATGTATGGATAGTGACTGGAAACAATCAACCTCTTGCATAGAGGAACAAGGTCAGTAATAATATCAGAAAAGACATCGTAATGTAAATGAACGATGTCAAAATTACCATGCTCTATTTCAAATTTTATAACTTCCTTATCAGGAGTATTAATTATTTGAACTCTATGCCCCAAGTCTTTAATGATTTTATAATAATCCCATATCAACATCTCTACAGCACCCCATTTGTCAGGAGGTATCTCCATGATGCCAGGACCAATTAAAGCAATCTTCATACCCAGATTGATCTTCATTGATAGTCCTCCCAATACATAACTTTTTTAAGTTCTTCTACATCAGTACCATACTGTCCTAGTGTTTTAACATTTTGGTATGCACTATGAAATAAAAATACAGGTTTCATTTCATCATCCTGTGGATTAGATCCATACCACACACCATCCCTTTGTTCCATAGGTTGATATGCTTTAGCAGCACAATGATTAAATGATCCGTTAGTAAATTTATAGTTCTTCCACTTTTCCAAAGCAAGGCAGAGTACCAACTCATCTGTTACACCACTATGTACTAATCCATCTGCAAAAATATGATCGTAAAGTTCTTTATAATTTTCAAACAAACCATCATGTTTATCTTTTTGAAACATGAATGCACCTGATGCAGCGTATGGTACATCCATATAACCTTCAGGTAATGGTAAGTTAGTTCTATCTACCTTCTGTCCTGCATTTAAATACTGTCCTAGTTTAGGAACCCACCAGTGCTGAGTACAAAGGAACTTATCCTCTGCCTCTTCAATCAACTCATCCACTCTATCATTAATGACAACAGTATCAGTGTCCATGTAGAAACAATAATCAGTTTCTAAGTGTTGATAAAGTTCATATCTTTTCTTCCAAATATCTGGTTGAAAATAATTTCTTTCATCCTCATTCTCAATCTTCTTTGCTTTAGACTTTACAATCTTGACATTAGGTTCATCGATACTTAATCGATCATCCATATCAATGATAAGAACTTCATGATCTTGCTTGACTCTCCCAAGAGATTCGCATGCTCTCATCAAGTTAGTATAGTACTGATCATCACCACCAACGATGAATCCAAAAGTTAATTTACTCATTGATCTGGCTTAATATAGACCCAAGATTTGTATGCATACTCATTAGTAAGATGAATACCTTCCCATACTTCCTCATCAAAGAACTCTTCTAGAGCACCTTCAACATCAAAGTAATCAGCAGTTACATTATTAGGATCACAATAGGTATCGTGCCCTGCAATGATACCACCATACTTAACCTTTGGATACCATGCTTTAAGATCTTCTAGAACTGCTTCCTTAGTATGGTCTGCATCTAGGTAAACATAGTCAAAGAATCCATCTTCAAACTTTGCTGCCTGATCTACAGAAGCACCTTTACACATCTCTACCTTAGGATTGTCACCATAAAGTTTTTTAACTCTGGCATATCCCTGCTCTACACGATCTTCATACTTAGTGAAGTGAGCATCATTACCTTCTGTCTGCCATTTATCTACAAGATAAATCTTTTCACATGCTGCTTCAAATTGTGGGTAGTAGATATCTAAGTATCCACCATACTCTACACCTACCTCACATACTTTAAGAGGTTTATTCTCTTCTAAACTATCAACTACTACAGTAGGAAGATGATCCCTAGAGAATTCAAAGTGTTTGAACTTAGGGTTAATGTCAAATTTTAATGGGTTGTACATAACTAGATCAGTTTTAGAATACCTTTTGAACGATTGATAAATGTGTGCTTGTCTTTAACAATTTGCATCTGATGCTGAATCAACTCAACATTTTGATAGTTGCCAAGTCCTTTGAGGAAGAGTTCTTTAATGTCCTCTGAGCATACTATAGATGGATCAATGAACTCAGCAAGTTTGGATGAGTTAGTCATACCTAGGTGACCATAACTGATCGCCTTAAAGATACGGCAACTCTTAACACCCCATGCCATATGAGTTTCATTTCTGAGATCAGGTTGCATGATAGACTGTTGCATCTTCTCCCTGTATACATCATCGGGTAATGGTGTAGTCCAAGGATCACTATGGAAGCATTTGATACCTGCATGCTGACACTCTTGTGCCCATGCATTGATAGCAGGACCATTAGCGAACCGACCATGATCAGATATGCTCCCTATCATGTGCCATACTGGATCTCTTTTTCTGGTTGCCCAATTAAAATCAATCTCATGTGGTAATAGGTTTGCTGCCCATGCCATGTATATTATATCATAATCAGAAGAACTCCTGTCATAGAGGACTCCCGACTCTAATTCATCACAATTATTAAAGTCTACGGTGTATGTATAGTTGGTATCATCCATGTAATCTACATGGTATCTCATGTCAATCAACTTCTTGACATTGCCAAGATACTTGGCAGGGTTGACACATACATGGCATACATATGTACTACTCTTTCTTAAAGGAATTTTTTTATCTTTATATCCTTCACAAAAGAATAAGCAGTCCTCATAATCAAAGTCCTCTGGATGATCCTCATCAGTGAACCAGAAAACTTCATGACCTAAATGTTGAAATGCTTTTTGAAACGCTTCATAGATGTAAGAATAGGTATCTGTGTGTAGCGGATACCCCCACAGTACTACCTTCATTAAATCTTACCTAACATATAATCTTGAGCACTCTTAGTCTCACCTGTAACACACTTCATATTATTAATACAATGTGCAGGAACAAGATCTGGATAGTGCCTACGGAGTTCAGCAATAGAATTCTCTACCACTTTATTCTCCATATAGCAACTAAAGAAAAATCCTAATTTCATTGCATATCTTGCAGTTTTGCAATGACACTTCCAGGATGAGCAAGATCACTTTGAATCGCATCAAGAACTTCTGGATCATGCTCGTCAGGATGTACCCACCAATCTTCAAACGGACATGGTGTAAATCCATCATATCCCTGATGTCCAGGATTTGGTACAAGAATATTAGAACAAACTAGTCTATATCCATGTGCTTCTAAAACTTCGCGTTGCTCTGCACGATAAGTATCTCCGTAAAGATAAGCATCATGTTCAATAGTAATTACCTTAAATCTATACTTATCGAAGGGGAGAATTTTAAGAACAGTCAGAGATGCAGTGTCTACATCAAGTGAAAGGTAATCAATAGATTCAGGAAACTCGTTTTCTTCAAATGCTTTTACGTAATTAGTTTTAGTGGCATCTTCATTATAATGAGTTCCTTGAGAACGATTGCCATAACTGTCATTATATTGACTATTAATCTCAAAACTTACAGATGTCCATCCAAGTTCCTGAAAGACAAACGTGTTGTTTGAGATTGCAGAATGGCAGCTGCCAATATCTACACAATATCCATCTCTTTTAAACTTTAAAATATTCGCTGCAAACTGGTCCTGACCAGCATCAGAATAAAAATTCATTTTCAATCTCCAAAAATACTTAAAATACTATTGACTCGGTTTATATAGGTATGGTTTTCCCTAACATATTGCATGCCAGTTCTGATTAAATCATAGTTTTCTCTATTACGCATACCTTCGTAAAAGAGTTGCTCAGTGTCATCATTCCAACTTTATACATCAAATAGTCTCCAAATATGTTTCAGTAACGTACCATTCGTAAGTTTTTCGAAGACCTTCAGAAAGAGTGTGTTTTGGTTTCCATCCAAGATCAGTAATCTTTGAATTATCTAATGGTCTATTAGGAGTTCCATTAGGACGAGAAGTATCCCATCCAATCTCTCCATTATATCTCACCACAGATGCAACCTTATTTGCAAGATCTTTAATACTAATATTCTCTCCAGATCCAACATTGATCAACTCACCATTTTCAAATTTATCAATAGCAAATACACATGCATCAGCAAGATCTTCAGAATAAAGAAACTCTCTCTTTGGAGACCCATCTCCCCAGAAAGTTACTTCACTTCCCATAGAATCTTCAAATTTCCTAATCATTGCAGGTATTACATGCCCATTATCCGGATGAAAATTATCTCCAGGACCATATAAATTTGATGGCATTAGACATACACCCTTCATACCATACTGTTTATGATATGCCTGAAGCATTTTAATACCAGATATTTTAGCAATGGCATATGCATCGTTTGTTGGTTCTAAGTGACCAGTCAAAAGAGATTCTTCTTTGACTGGAACTTCTGCAAATTTCGGATAAATGCAGACTGATCCCAAAAACAAGAAATTTTCAACTTCAAATTGCCATGCACTATGAATCAAATTATTTTGAATCTGGATATTCTCATAAATGAAGTCTGCTGAATAAGTATCATTTGCATAGATTCCTCCAACTTTAGCTGCTGCATCAAAAACATATGCAGGTCTTTCACTTTCAAAAAATTCACTTACTGCTTTTTGATCTAAAAGATCTAACTCATTTCTTGTTCTAGTAACAATATTTTTAAATCCTTTTTTCTGTAATACCTTTACAATTGCAGAACCAACTAGTCCTCTATGTCCTGCAACATATACTTTCTTAGAAATATCCATATCTAAACAAGATTAACTCTAATAGTTTCTACAGTAGGTAGTGGAAATATCAATGTTTTTTTTCTAAACTTTCTGTTATTAATAAAGAAGTTTTTAAAATGCCAAGGGAGGACAATAAAAACATCATATTTTTCTAAAGCTAAATCTTCATCGATAATTGGAATTATACTTCCTGGAGTATAGCACCCGTGTTTATCTGTATTAACGTCTCCAATTTGCTTAATACGACCAGCAACTTCAGGCCATGTTTGGAGTAATACATTTCCCTTCGTACTTGCACCTAAAGCCGCAATTGTAATTCCCTGATTCGAATAACTATCAATAACTTTTAACAATTCTTTTTCATTTTCTTTAATTCTATCAGCAAAATTTTGCCAAGGAACCAGTGTTTGAAGTCCTTGTCTTTTTTCCTGATGCAAGACTTCAGTTATTCTATCAGTACATTCTGGTCTCTGGGAATCTTGTCTGGCAACTGATAAGGAAATGCTTCCTCCGTTTACATCATTAAATTCAAAGTCAACAATTTTAAGTCCGGAAACTTCCATAATAAATTTAAGTTGTGTCATTGCATAATAAGAAAGATGCTCATGACATACAGTATCAAAAGAATTTGCCTTTAACATTAATGCAACATAACTCTGTTCCAAAACCCAAATTCCTTCTTTAGATAAAATTTGTGCCACTTCTTTTGCAAATGCACAAGGATCCTCTAGGTCATAAAACATAGAAAAGGATGTTACAATCTTTGCTTTTCTATTAGAATATTTTTCTTTAAATATTTTCTTAGAGAAAAAGTCTGCAATATGATCAACTCCAGATGGAATAAATTTAGAAAACTTTTCTGACGTAGGATCTATAATAAGTCTCTGATAATCATCTTCAAAGAATCCTAGGAAAGTTCCATCATTTCCAGCAATATCAACAATAATATCATCCGATTTAAGATCTACTTGCCTCTTAATATTATGTGCCTTACCCTGTAAGTGTTTCACCATACTAGAGTTTAATCCAGAACGATATCCATAATTATCACCATACATTGTAGGAAGATCGAATGTATGTTCAAGTTGAACATGACCACATCCACCATTCTCAACACTACATTTTACTAAGCGAAGTGGACCACGGGGAATCTCGTCATCCTCTTCTTTAGGAAACACCCCAGAAATATATTGATCTCCAAGATCTAAAACTACATCATAATGAGTATTTCCACATACACGACACTTTTCAATTTTACGAAACATATCAGTTGTCATTTTTACACATATCCTCAACTAATTGATTGAATGAAATATTTGGTTCCCAACCCAATTCCTCTTTTGCTTTAGTCGCGTCTCCAAGTAACGTTTCGACTTCAGTGGGACGATAATATTTAGGATAAACTGCGACTATTGTTTTTTTAGTATTTTTATCTACTGCAATTTCATCAGATGCATTTTTATGCCACTCCAAATCAAATCCAAAATAAGGTGCTGCTGCATTAACAAAGTCGCGAACAGAATACTGAACACCAGTTGCAATTACATAATCATTGGGTTTATCTTGCTGAAGCATTAACCACATAGCTTCAACATAATCTTTTGCATGACCCCAATCCCTCTTTGCATTAAGATTACCAAGATACAAACAATCTTGTAATCCTGCAGAGATTCTAGATAATCCTCTCGTAATCTTACGAGTTACAAAAGTTTCACCACGTCTTGGAGATTCATGATTGAATAAGATACCTGTGCAAGCATACATCCCATAAGATTCGCGATAGTTTTTTGTAATCCAATATCCATAAACTTTCGCGCAACCATAAGGTGATCTTGGATAAAAAGGAGTAGTTTCTTTCTGAGGAATCTCCTGAACAAGTCCAAACATCTCAGAAGTAGATGCCTGATAGATACAAACCTTATCTTCCATACCCAACAAACGGACTGCCTCAAGGACTCTCAGCGTCCCCAAAGCATCTGTCTGACCAGTATACTCAGGCATTTCAAATGATACCTTTACATGACTCTGTGCCCCAAGATTATAAATCTCATCTGGTTGAACCTGCTGAATAACTCTTACAAGATTTGTAGAGTCTGTTAGGTCTCCATAATGAAGTTTCAATTGATCATAAATGTGATCAATTCTATGTGTATTAATTAAAGAAGCACGACGCACAATACCATGAACCTCATACCCCTTTTCAAGGAGAAGTTCTGCCAAGTATGAACCATCTTGTCCTGTAATACCAGTGATTAAAGCAACTTTCATAAACTATAGTATCATCATTACATTATACCAAAAAAGGAGAGTTTATGCAACTCTCCTCATAAGGTCTTGCCATGCACGCCACTTGCTCTTTGACCAGAAGCAAGAAACTGGACGGTAGTAACTTCCACCCGCACCAACGGCATTTGAGAGATGCCGTAAACTCATAAGAGGGTCATAATGACTCCACCAGTTCTTTTATAGTCTATCCGTGACTTTTTTGTTTACTTAATCTCAACAGAGTTAAATTCTTGTTCCATTACATCCATCAAAATATCATAATCATCAAGTGGTTCTCCCGAAAATGCTACTCCTTGATTTTCATAAAAACGACGAACCTTTCTATAAAGTTTTGGATTTTTTACATCCAGGTAAAATTCGCCATTAGCAGCGGCACGAAGGGTACCTACGTCTTTTTTGAATTTTTCAGTCAGTGTCATTGTATCTTTTGGTTACCTGTATATTATAAGGTATTATTTCTATGTAGTCAAGTAGTCTGATTATAATTAAGGAGCGACAAAAGTGAATGCTATTTTCCCACCCCGATTAAAATATTCTGGGTAGGGCGGATTATAATTATAGTACAAAGATGTTTTATTTGTACTGAGATCATATGGAACATGATCAATTAAGTCTTGCCACGTAGCATTACCAGCACTGTTTGTTGGATCAACATGATCATATAAATCATCAGACCAAAGATCAAGACTCTGCCCACTTTGCCCTCCTACAGGAAATTGTCCGTCATCGTTCTGACTTCTCCAAGTAACATATTTTGTACCGCTCCCACTATAATATAAAATAAAAGAAGGTTCAAAATATGTAGGAAGACCTGTAAAACTAGATGTAATTATAATTTCATCTGGTAATGTTCCTGTAGAAACAAGAGTAGTATCAGTATCTATTAAAGATGATGTCCACTTAAATTTACCTACCCAGTTAGATCCAAATGTAGAATTTGTTATCGTAAAATCAATCTGATTAGTATCTGCCATTATATCTTACATTATTAATACTATGTATTCAATTTAATTTGTAACCATGGTAATAATGGTGGAATAACTCCAATCAATCTGAGAAGGCCCTCAGCAAATAAGCATAAGACAACCCACCCAACACACATGCTGATAATACCTGCGTTTCTATTGTGTCTCCGAATAGCATCGTCAATCATCTCCTGACACTCTTTCTGAGTGACATAATGTTCTGATTTTATTTCATCCATTCGATGCGGCATTGTCTTGATTTATCATTTTATCAATAGGATCTGGTGCTCCACTAACAATTGCACATGCTCTTTGATAGAAAAAGTTATTGGTATTCCCAGATGACTCAAAAGTCTCTTTGACTTTCACCCAATTATTGTAGGTGTGCTCGTCCATGGTTTTTAGATTGAAATACATATTAGCTATAATAGTTACTAATTTGTATTTGTCAACTTATTTTGATTTCCTAATATTACCTAGTCTCAAAATTCATTTTACGAACTTTGCGTTGCTTTCTTTGTTCTTGCCACAAAATATCTTCCGTAGAAAGAACTCCTTTTTTATTTTTAGATTGATAGGAGTTTAACATAACAATATTTGAAAAGTCAACTGCCGAAATCTTATCACCACGAATAGTTGCCATGTTAGGACAACCACAAGAAACTGTCTTACTTGGATGTCCTTCCAATTCCTTTCCGCAGGAACGACATCTAATCTTTATATTTTCCATTGTATAATACTTTATACGTCTTCAGTTTTCAGTTATTTATAACTTATCATCCAACATATACTCTACCGTATTGGCAACATCATTCATTGCATCTCGCAATTCTTCACGTTGTCCGGCATGTTGTTCTACTTTCGTAACACCATTTTTAAACTCTTCACAAAGAGTCCATCTCCATTGACTCATACTCTTAGAGTACCAAAGATTAATTTTCATTTGTAGAAAAGTCGTCTACGCGACTATTTAGTTCTCCCATCTTACGAATCAATTGGGTATGTTCATTTTCTATTTCCTCAATACGACACTGTAGTATCTCAATCATATCATAAATGTTATCACAGTCTGCAATTTTTTGTTCCGATTTTTTCATTTTCTTTTTCATTATCATTCCTTATCTAACGTGGTCTATAAGTGCATCTTTCTGGGTTTGCCTTGCACCACTGAAATACATAAGCATCGGGATCATTACTCATCTGATAGTGTGCATGGTTATGTAGCATTCCTATTGTGATAAGTAATCCAATAGTGATTATATTATAATGAGTAGCTGGATGAGTAACGATTGTCAAAAAGTATTTTTTCATTCCGTCTCAATAAGAGGAGGGTTAGGCCATCCTGTCGGACACATAGGTACACTATAAGGTTCTCTCATAATAAACTCAACTATTTTTTCATCAACCTCTACAGGGTCTACAGGATCACTATCTCTCCATAGAGATGGCATATCCAGAAGCACTCTACCCGTAGTTTCGGTAGGTACAATACTTCTAATACAAAGTGCAGGTGGGGTATAATCCATATACAAAAAAAGGGGATGCCGTCGCACCCCCAGTATAACATCTAGATGTCTACTTGTCTATATCAGATATCAGAAGTTGTACTTCAGACCTGCTTTGGTTCCATAACCACGGTCGATGTTGTCATCACCAGAACCGACAAAGGATACTTCACCATAGGCACCAAGATTATCGGTCAGTGCAAGACCAAGACCTGCCTTACCAGAAGGAACAGTGTCACTTTCTCCACCATCAGGAGAGACGACAGTAGCTCCTCCCTGAATGTAGTAAGAAGAGTTCTCTCCAATAGCACCTTCGTATCCAACGTGAAGATCCGTGGCAGTTCCAGAATAATCAGATCCAGTCCAACCGGAGTTAGCCTCGACGTTGACGTAGGGTCCGGCTAGGGCGGCAGCAGGGGCAAGAGCAATTGCAGCGGCAGCTGCGGCGATAGTCGTTTTGAACATTTGTTTTCCTCGTTTTTTTACTTGCGGAATGGTTACCCGCAGATGTTAAGGACCTCGACTGGTCCTGTTGTAATTCGTTACAACTAAGTAACGAGAGTATTTATACTCATTTTGTTTTTCGGGTATTCGGATAACCCGAAAGCGGAATACCAGAATCGAACTGGTGACGAAAGGTTGGAAACCTTTAGTTTTGCCTCTAAACTAATTCCGCAGAATGGGAGATTGCTCTCCCGACGCACTTCCTTCACACAAGAGGTAGTATAAGACAAGATTGAGTTCTTGTCAACTCCCCCGGCAAGATTCGAACTTGCGACAAAGTGATTAACAGTCACCGACTCTACCACTGAGCTACAAGGGATCAGGCAGGCAAGGAGGGACTCGAACCCCCGACCAACGCATTAGAAGTGCGTGGCTCTATCCATCTGAGCTACTTGCCCTTGCTGACCTTCATATTATAATGCCTTCTGGTCTATACGTCAACCCTCTTCTTCGGTTTCTACTTCTTCAGTGACTTCTGGTTCTGACAATTTGACTCCAGTTGCTTCCAGATACTCAATAGCACCCATGGTTTTAAGAAGAACATCTCTAGTTCTTGAAGATTGTCCTTGAATATTTTCTAACTGAATAGTAAGATTATTTTTTTGTTCTAGTAGTTCTGTCAAATGTTGTTGCTGCAAATCCATTTCAATATAATAATATTTTTTATATTTATAAAAATACAAACCATAAATAATTTTAAAGCAACTGCAATAAACAATGAAAAAATCTCTTTTGTTTTTTGGAATGATGTTTTTGATGATTCCTTCAGTATATGCCGGAGGACTTGTATCAAAACATGCTTCTAGTGTGCAACTTACTGTTGATGCTGCTAGATCACAGGCAACAAGAATTGGTTCTTCATTTAGTATTTCCGGATCGAACATTGATACTACAGATGGAACAACTGCCGGAACAGTTTCTGCAGGAACAATTACCAGTGGAGTTTATGCTCCCGGCACTATTGCTGCTACTCAAGATAC